>ENA-OWPN01001122-OWPN01001122.1-human-gut-metagenome-genome-assembly--contig:-NODE-1122-length-27385-cov-9.170618_pt1 | contig 27385 bp, 24 predicted proteins | sample MGYA00248266_ERZ651850 | MGnify/ENA primary metagenome ERZ651850 (study PRJEB26924, sample SAMEA4378296) | human gut metagenome | biome: human gut; feature: human-associated habitat; material: faeces... | reverse complement strand
TAAGTCGATGCCCCGTGTTTCGGCGGAGGCGGACAGCGTCTCGGCGATGCGGATAACGCGCAAAGCCATCGGCACGGTCAGTATTTCGATATAGGATGGCAGCGCTCGCAGCTTCTGAAGTGGCGATGTGAACACGCCCCGGGTGCGGATGGATTGCCGCAGCAGCTTCATATCCCAGGACAGCACCGGGAAAAAGCGGAAGATCACTGCCACGATCATGATAAATCGCTCCGGCAGGTGCAGATTGCGCAGCGCTGCCAGGGTGCGGCTGGCTTCATTTCGTCCAATCAGCGTCCGCATGGAAATGCCGATGGCGATGATGCGCGGGAACAGCACTAACATAAAGGAAAACACCGTGCCCGGCAACAGAGCGTTTGCCGCCCACAGCAGCCCAAAGCTCATCCCGCCTGCCAGCGCCGTTTCGAACCAGCCGTCCGCTGCGGTCAGCAGGATCAGTGCCGCATATGCGGCATAAACTAAGTGGTTGTTGGACATGGAGATCACGACCAGCAGGGCCAGCCAGTAAAGCAGCTTCGTCGCCGGGTGGAATCGCTCTTTATGCTGTTTTTTCGCCGGAGCATCGGAAGGATGAAAGCCCTCCATATATCGCTGGGCTGCTTGCAAATCTCGTTCCGAATGAACGGGTAATTCTATTTCTGCATGCCCATCCGACAGCCCAATGCAGCGGTCACACGCACCTGCAATTAGCTCAGGGTCGTGGGTGATGATGAGAACAGTCTTTTCCTTCCGCATCTCCCGGATCAGCGCCGCGCACCGCTCCAGGCTCCCCGCGTCCTGTCCTGCTGTCGGCTCGTCCAGTATGACGATTGGCTTGTCGGATAGATACGCCATCATCAGCGTCAGACGCTGCATCTGCCCGCCGGAGAGGGAAAATGGATGCCGGTCGCGGCAGTCCCACATGTCCATACTTTTCAGCAGCGCTTCCGTTTTTGCTTCAAACTCCGGTGTCACCACATGGCCGTATTGCAGTTCGTGCAGGACGGAGTTGGTGAAGAACTGGAACTCCGCCTCCTGAAGGATGAACAGCACTTGCTTTTGCAGCTGCTTTGGATTTTGCGGCTTTCCGAAAAGCATTATCCTGCCGCCGGAGGGGCGGTAAAGCCCTGCAATCAGCTTGCCGATCGTCGTTTTGCCGCAGCCGTTTGCGCCCACAAGGCCGACGATCTCATGATCACGGACGGAAAAGCTGACACCAGAGAGGGTATCTCCGGCCTTCCTGCCGTATGTATAGCGGACATCTGAGACGGCAAGCGCCGTCGGCGCGGTTTTCGGCAGCGGCTCTTTCTCCGGCACGGTGATCTCCGCAAGGTCGAGCATTCGCAGAGAAAGTGTTTGTCTCCGCTCCACTGAGAACGCCTTTGTCTCTGCGGCAGTATATTTTCCTTTGATCTCGCCGTCTGCCATGACCCAAAATTCGTCGGCAATGTCGGCAAGATAGTAGAGTCGGTGCTCGCTGAGCAGCAGCGTTTTGCCCTGCTTTTTCAGGGCAAGCAGAATCTCTTTTAACTGCTGCGTGGCTGCGAAGTCCAGATTGGCCGTGGGCTCGTCCAGCAGAAAAATATCTGTGTCCATTGCCCACGCAGACAAGATGGAGATGAGCTGCCGTTCACCGCTGGACAACTCGTAGACATTGCGATCCTTCAGCCGCTCCAGATGAAAGATCCGGAAGGCCTCATCTACCCGCCATCGGATTTTATCTTGCGGCAGACCGTGATTTTCAAGACCGAAGGCCACTTCATTGGAACTGTTCACAGTAAAAAACTGACTTCGCGGATCCTGAAATACCGATGCTGCCAGCTCGCCGATCTCGCCGATACGCATCCTGGCGATGTCATGCCCGTTCAGGCGGCAAAAGCCCCTCAGCTCTCCTTCGTAAAACTGCGGTATCAGCCCGTTAATGCACCGCAGCAGCGTGGATTTTCCGCATCCGCTGCCTCCGCAGAGCACCACGCAGCGTCCCGCCGGGATGCCGTCGCCGACCTGTCGGAGAATGGGCAGCTTTGCCTCCGCATATTGGAATTCAAATTCAAAATCTATCATACATAATTATCTCTTTTCTTTTGGTTAGCATAGACTAACTATTTGTTGTAAGAAAAGGGCGGAGGGAAAACCGCCCAAAGCTTTTGGTTATTTATTTCAGCGTGTCACACAGTTGCCGCCATCCGGCATTGGTGAAATCAAGGACTGCCTGTAAGCAGATAAGCATTCTGCCTTCCTCCATATGCTGATCCAGCAGCTGGCGGAAGTACCAGAACTGTGAGCCCATCAAAAGACGGATCGCATCGGCATTTGGCACTTTTCCATAGATATGTGAAAAGAACTCTACCGTTTGTTCCGCTTTACGGTTCATCAGTTCATGCAGCACGGTTTCAATGGAGCTGCCATCGCTACGGCAGAAAAATAAAGTGCAGTCGTCATGGTGCTCGGTCAGGAGCCGAAAATATACTTGTTCCTCTTGGTTTTTTCTTTCATAAAAACCAACCAAACAGAGGTCTGTCCTCATCCGTTAGCTTGTTTTCAGTAAAATGAAAGTATCACAAAAGGTCCCCAAAGTAAGCATCCCAAACAGCATAAAAATGAGCCCTTGTCAGCACCTGAAATAACCGCTACCATTAGTTTGTTCAAGACTAATGAGGTGGCAGAAAGGTTCTAAGAATGGCTCGAATCAAGTATATCAAAGATTTCTACGAACAATTTACCCCTCGATTTCTGTGCCACCCTGGAATTCGAAGGCCATTCGTCCGCCGGCGTGAACGGTCACTGTGTCAATAGTGGTCAACCAGAGCTTTTCGTCAAACTCGGTGATGGTGTCCAGCTCCTGCATCTCGAACATGAAAGCTCCGATGGCTTCTGCCTGGGCTTCCCGTGCAGCTTTTGTAGTGCGGAGCTGTTCGAGCCGTGCCTTGGCTTTTTCATACCGCTCTACAAACCCATTGTACCGGGCGGCGTATTCTTCCTGGTTCTGTGCCGTCTGTGAGTTTTCCGCTATCCGTCCTGGTGCAACGATTACAGTTTTGGATGTGGACACTGAAAAGGGATGTCTGTTGCTTAAGACTAAGCAAGGGCAGACGAGAAGCCGACCTCTAAGCGAGTTGCAGACGATTTGGAACGAACTAAATCAGAAGCCCGCTGTTCATGTGGAAGGTGTTTTGCACGTCTCTGGGACAAGTCGCAACCAGCCGGAAACGATCTTGGCAAATCTGCCCTATATTGAATGGTTGAAACTCAACAATAAAAAGCACATTGCCTTTGTTGGCAAGAACACTCATCCGTTTGAAACACTAAAGCAGATGAGCCCGCTTGATTCTGTGGGCATATCAACCTTGGATTCAAAAGGCACTAATGCAATTAAAGTGAAAACAGTAATAGTGACTGACAATGTTTTGGATACCATCTCTACACTCCAAGGAAATCTCGCTGGTACAGTATCAACAGTAGAAAAAGGTGTCTATACTTTTGAAAATGAAGCATTAGAGGCACTTGTCATGAGTTCTTCAAGTGCGCCATTGTTGCCGGGATGCTATCCCGTTTTATCAGATACAAAAACTACCGCCAGTGAAATCGTCGATATCTGTGACGAAGAGTACTACTTTATCAACTCCCACGAAGTCAAGTTCCTTATCAGAAAGGGCCGATAATGAGGGGGTTTGTTTAACGAATACTCCCAGTAATTCAACGATTACTCGGTAGTTTAACGATTACAGCGGAACAGAACCCCACAATCCGCGCAAAAAGCACGAAACCCCGCCGCAGAATGGCCTGTAGCGGGGTTCGCTTATGTGCTGAAACAGCCAAAAGCCCTATTTCAAGCGGTTTTCGGACATAGAAAAAATCCACCGTAATTCTATCAAAATTACGGTGGACTTATGGCGGACAGGGTGGGATTCGAACCCACGAGCCGCTTGCGCGACTACCTGATTTCGAGTCATAGTCAGGCTTTGGAACTTTAGAGGAAATAGGGGAACTTAGCGGACAATGAAGGACTTCGAAAAAGTGAGCAATATCAAGGCTTTTCTGGTGTCAAACGCCCAAAAACCTTGATATAAAAGGAGTTCGAATGAATCCCCTCTTTTGCTCGATTCAGGGGAGAAAACGAGTTTTGAAAGGGATTTTGGGGAGAACAAGGGGAGAACAAACCCCTATAAATGCAGATAACACCTACCTTGTACCGAATACCTAAAAAGGTGGTTATCAGCATGACTGAAACAGAGAAAAAATATGATGCTATCCGCAGAGCCTATCCTGAAACGATCTCCAAAGACCAGTTCTACCGGATAGCTCACATCAGCAAAGCAACAGCCCTTCATCTTCTGCAAAACGGATTAGTCCCTTGTAAGGACACTGGCAAAAAAACACGCCGGTACACAATCCGTACCGACGATGTAATAACTTATTTGATTGACCGTGAAATACATCCTGAGAAATATGGCGCACCGGATCATTGGTATCGAGATCGTTCAGGTTATCGGAGATCACGAAATACATTCAGATATGAGTTGAGTAGTCTATCGGAGATTGAAAGAAAACTCTTTGAAGAATACACACGAACAGAACTTGCCTCTTATGGTGATTTGTTGTCTGTTGAGGAAACAATGGAAATAACCGGTTACAGCAGCACTGCAATTTATCGTTGGTGTAATGCCAAGAAGCTCGTTGGCTTCAAAATTTCAGGAAAGTTTATTATTCCAAAAATCGGTCTTGCGGAGTTTCTTATATCGCCATACTCATGCGGCATACAAAGAAAATCTTGGCGACATCTACTGTTCGTTTCGACTTTCTTGAAAGAATTAAAAAAATTGGATAAGCAGCTTCTTTGACCAGAGAGATGAATGATGTCACGCAGCATTCACAGTTGCTTGATATAATATCCCTTCAAATGGTGTTTCGCTGATTTTGTCCAAACAGTAAACCGTAAGTTTTCTGTAATTCCTGCAAGAACTTAATACACGGCAAGCCCCGTTATTGCACTGCGCGTAGCAGAACAATGACGGGGCTTTTTCTATTTCTATCACAAAAATGGAGGTAAGCAAAATGTACCCGAAAGGATGCTCATTGGCGTTTGAGGCATTGATGAAAGAAACGCCGTATAACCACTACGATAGCGGCTGCGATGGAATCTGCCCGGAATGCCGGTCATGCAGATTCCATCGCCCTTATTGGAAATATCAGTCCTGCGTTTTTGAGGAATGCCCTTATTACCTCGTCCCCGTATCAACACGAAACGAAAACACATACAGCACTGCTGCCAGAAAGGAAAAATCAAATGGAGAACAAAATTGAAGTATTTCAGAATGAACAGTTTGGCGCAGTCCGCATAACGCTGATTGATGGCGAACCTTGGTTTGCCGCTTCTGATGTGTGTAAAGCATTGGAGATCAAGAACGCTCCCCAAGCTCTTAGCCGACTGGAGGAAGACGAGAGATTTACCACTATCATTTCAAATGATAGTGCAGCAAGCGGCAAATCCAAACTCTCTTTTGTAAACGAAGCTGGCCTTTACTCGCTTATTCTCAGTTCTCGAAAACCCGAAGCCAAAGCCTTCAAACGCTGGGTCACTCATGAGGTCATCCCCGCCATCCGAAAGACGGGAGGTTATTTGTCCGAGCCGTTATTGCAGTGCATTCAAAATGATCCCGCTGTCATCTTTGAGTTTGCAGACGCGCTTCTTGCAGAAAGAAGACGCGCTACGGCATTGGAAGCTGAGTTATCCAAAGCGAAGCCCAAAGCAGACTATTTTGATGCTTTCATCAATCCGGATGACTGCACCAATATACGAACGACGGCGAAGGAGCTTAAAATCCCGGAACGCAAATTCGTCCAGTTTCTTCTCAAGGAGAAATTCCTGTTTCGCTCTCCTTCCGGTCAGCTTCTTCCGTACAACAAGCACAGCAACGAGGGCTTATTCATCGTTCGTGATTTCGTGACCTTCTCGTTCACAGGATCACAGACATATTTCACGCCAAAGGGCAAAGAAATCATTCGGCTCAAGTACATGAAAAAGCAGAATGAACTTGCAGCTCTCTTACCAAAGGAGAGTTGATCGCATGGCAGTCTACCGCGTAAACAAAAGTCGTAACTACACGGTTATGTCGAACTTCCATCTAAGAGACAAAAACCTGTCCCTCAAGGCAGTCGGTCTTCTCTCAAAAATGCTGTCGTTTAACGATGGCTGGAAGTTTTCAACTCGCGGCTTGTCTGCGATCTGCAAGGAAGGTCCCGATGCCATCCTCTCAGCCCTTAAAGAGCTTGAGAAACACGGCTATCTCGTCCGGCATCGACAACGGGATAGCAAAGGCAGATTGAGCAGCACAATCTTCGACATATTTGAAGAGCCACAACCGGTATCACCAGATACGGGCAGTCCACACATGGAAAATCCCGATGTGGATAATCCAGACATGGATAAACCACACGAGGGAAATCCGGCACAAATAAATACTAATCAAGTAATTACTCAAGAAAGAAATAACTCTTTGAGTAAGTATCAATCTATCAATCTTGATGGGATGGATGGGATTGACGAAAGAGCGAGATATGAAGAGCTTATCCGAGATAATCTTGAGCTTGAAATACTCTCTCAGGATCACCGGTTTGATACTGACCGTGTAAATGAAATGATCGAGATTATGCTGGACGCGATTTGTTCTACTCGTCCCACTATCCGTATCAACGGCGAGGATATGCCGCAGCAAGTAGTAAAATCCCGTTTCCTCAAGCTCAACAGCAGCCATATAGAGTATGTCCTTCATGCAATGGATGAATGCCCATCCGACATTCGGAACATCAGAGCATATATGCTCACAACACTGTATAACGCATCCCTGACTATGGACAACTACTATTCGGCTCTTGTAAATCATGATCTCTACGGTCAGAAGTAATCCACCCAGGAAGGAGGTATCAAACGTGACAATCATTTTTTATCGGAGAGTACCACCTTAGTGTTGAACTGATCTCGCGATTCTCAGAAAGGAGGTTCCCATGCAGGATGAAGTAAATACCAAAGTTGTTGCTATTGCGATTAAGGGCGGCAAAATCACTGCTGAGGTGCTGGACAAAGCTCTCAAGAAGTTTGTGGAGGAAATTGAGAAGGCTCAGAAAACCGCCTCTCAGCCTAAGACCTACCGGGGCAAGCAGTCCATAAAGCATCTCGTGGCTCAGAATGCCGCCATCAGCAACATTGAAGTGACCGACGGAAATATCAAGTCCTTCCAGCGCACCGCCAACAAATACGGGATTGACTATGCGCTCAAGAAGGACACTTCGGAAGAGCCGCCACGCTACATCGTATTCTTCAAAGGGCGTGATGTGGATGTGATGACACAGGCTTTCAAGGAGTTTTCCGCAAGGACAGTCAAGCAGAAGGACAAGCCTTCTCTCCGGCGCAAGCTCTCCCATGAACAGGAGCAGTCCAAGGCCAAGCACAAGGAGAAGGTCAAGGTCAAGACCAAGGATCGGGGCGTGGAGCTGTGAAAAAGAAGCTCGACACCAAACGCCTTATTCTTCTCAACTTCCCGTATGTGTTCGCGTTCTATTTCGTGGACAAAATTGCTGCGGTGTTCAGACAGGCTCCCGGAACTGAGCTGATCGACAAGCTCACCGGGGGCTTTGCCAACTTCGGGACAGCATTTGCAAATCCTCTGCCCAGCTTTCATCCGGTTGACTTGCTCATCGGCGTAGCGGCAGGCGCTTTGCTCAAGCTGGCGGTTTATGTGAAAGGCAAAAACCGCAAGAAGTTCCGTCAGGGCGAAGAATACGGATCTGCCCGATGGGGCAAGCCAGAGGATATCAGGCCGTATATGGATGATAATTTTGAGAACAATGTCATCCTTACCCAGACCGAGGCGCTGACCATGAACAGCCGCCCGAAGCAGCCAAAGTACGCCCGGAATAAGAACATCATGGTCATTGGCGGTTCAGGTTCCGGCAAAACCCGTTTTTTTGTGAAGCCCAACCTCATGCAGTGCGTCTCGAAGGATTATCCGGTCAGCTTCATAGTCACCGATCCGAAAGGCACCCTCTTGGTGGAAACGGGCAAAATGCTTGAGAAAAACGGGTATGTGATCAAGTCGCTGAACACGATCAACTTCAAAAAATCCATGCACTATAACCCGTTCTCGTACATCCGCAGCGAGAAGGACATCCTCAAGCTGGTCAATACAATTATCGTCAACACGAAGGGAGACGGCGATAAGTCCGGCGAAGATTTTTGGGTGAAGGCTGAAAAGCTCTACTATACGGCCCTCATCGGGTACATCTGGTACGAGGCACCGGAACACGAGAAAAACTTCACTACCTTGCTCGAAATGATCAATGCTTCGGAAGCCAGAGAGGATGACGAAAACTTCAAAAACCCGGTGGACATCATGTTTGACGAGTTGGAGGCGAGGGACCCGGATCACTTTGCTGTGAAGCAGTACCGCAAATACAAGTTGGCGGCTGGCAAGACTGCGAAGTCGATCCTGATTAGCTGCGGTGCCAGACTTGCTCCCTTTGACATTGCAGAGCTGCGGGAGCTGATGAGCTACGACGAATTGGAGCTGGACACCCTCGGAGACAGGAAAACGGCCCTGTTCGTGATCATCAGCGATACGGATGACACCTTCAATTTCGTCTGTGCCATCATGTATTCTCAGATGTTCAATCTGCTCTGTGATAAGGCGGATGACGAGTACGGCGGCAGACTGCCTGTTCATGTCCGCTGTCTTCTGGACGAGTTTGCGAATATCGGCCAGATACCGAAGTTCGATAAGCTCATCGCCACCATCCGCAGCCGGGAAATCTCGGCGGCAATCATCTTGCAGTCCCAGTCCCAGCTCAAGACCATCTACAAGGATGCGGCTGACACGATTGCGGGCAACTGCGACTGCACCCTCTTCCTCGGCGGAAAGGAAAAATCCACCCTGAAAGAACTCAGCGAAGTGCTGGGCAAGGAAACGATTGACCTATACAACACTTCGGAAACCCGTTCCACCAACAATTCCTACGGGCTGAACTATCAGAAGGTTGGTAAGGAGTTGATGTCTCAGGACGAAATCGCCGTCATGGACGGCAGCAAATGTATCTTGCAGCTTAGAGGCGTGAGACCTTTTCTCAGTGATAAGTACGACATAACGAAGCATCCAAGATACAAACTGCTGGCTGACTACGATAAGCGAAACGCCTTTGACATCGAGAAATATCGCTCCCGCAAGCTGGTGGTCAAGCCCACCGACACCTTTGATCTCTATGATATGGGAGAGATCAAAGAAGACTAAAGCCCCGTCGCTGCACTGCGCAGTGAGCCGAGCCTGACGGCAAGGTTCAAAGCAGAACAGCGACGGGGCTTCTTTTTTATGCCCATTTTCAAAAAACAACATGAAATCAGGAGGAAAAATCTATGGCATTTATCACTCAGGCAGTCACGGTCCTGCAGACTCTCGTCATTGCGCTCGGTGCTGGTCTCGCCGTGTGGGGCGTGGTCAACCTGATGGAGGGCTACGGCAATGACAATCCCGGCGCCAAGAGCCAGGGCATCAAGCAGCTCATGGCTGGCGGCGGCGTGGTTCTCATCGGCACCACCCTCATTCCCTTGCTGTCCGGTCTGTTCTGATACCGACAGTCCCTTTCACCCCTCAAGGGAGGACGCAGGAAACGCGCCCTCCCTTCATTTTTCAAAACAATAAGGAGGAAATAACCTATGGCATTTATCACTCAGGCAGTCACGGTTTTACAGACTCTCGTCATCGCCCTCGGCGCTGGCCTCGCCGTGTGGGGCGTGGTCAACTTGATGGAAGGCTACGGCAATGACAATCCCGGCGCTAAGAGTCAGGGCATCAAGCAGCTCATGGCTGGCGGCGGTGTGGTGGTTATCGGAACTACGCTGATCCCTCTGCTGTCCGGTTTGTTCTAATCCAGCAAGCCCAGCTTAACCGAAAGGTGGTGAAATATTGGGCAGTATCTTAGAAAAAATCACAGAAGCCATCAAGGAAATGCTCATCGGCATGATCGAAAGCAACCTGACCAATATGTTCACCGATGTCAATGAGAAGGTAGGCACGATTGCCGGAGAGGTCGGCAGGACCCCTTCTACATGGAACGGCAGCATCTATACGATGATCCGGGGACTATCCGAAAGCGTGATAGTCCCCATTGCCGGTATCATTATCACCTTCGTTTTGTGTTACGAGCTGATCTCCATGATCACGGAGAAAAACAATATGCACGACATGGACACTTGGATGTTCTTCAAGTGGTTCTTCAAAGCGGCTGTTGCAATCTACCTCGTGACCAATACCTTTGACATCGTGATGGCAGTATTCGACATCGGACAGTCCGTGGTTGCGGGCGCAGCCGGAGTCATTCACGGCACCACAAATATTGATATCGCCTCGACACTGGACACCATGCGAACGAGTATGGAAGCAATGGGTGTTGGTGAACTGCTCGGTCTTGCCATTGAAACGCTGGTCATCAGCCTATGCCTCAAGATCATGTCTATCCTGATCACAGTCATCCTGTACGGACGAATGATCGAAATTTACTGCACCGTCAGCATTGCGCCGATCCCTATTGCTACAATGAGCAACCGAGAATGGGGCAGCATCGGGACAAATTACCTCAAGGGTCTTTTCGCTCTGGCATTCCAAGGCTTCCTCATCATGATCTGCGTCGGCATCTACGCCGTACTCATCAACAACATGATCATAGCAGCCAACATTCACTCGGCTCTTTTCTCGGTGGCAGCATACACGGTCATCCTGTGCTTCTCGCTGTTCAAGACCGGCAGCCTCTCGAAGTCGTTGTTCAACGCGCATTAAGGAGGTCGGCGGGATGAAAAAGTACAGCATCATTTATGCCGATCCGCCTTGGGCGTATCGGACCTATTCAAAGAAAGGACAGGGACGGTCAGCGGAAAGCCACTACCCAACGATGAGCATTGAGGACATTAAGGCTTTACCTGTTGGTGAGCTTGCCGCCAAAGACTGCGCTCTGTTTCTGTGGATCACATTCCCATGTCTCTATGAAGCGCTCGAAGTGCTTGAGGCATGGGGATTTTCATATAAAACCGTCGCTTTCGTGTGGGTGAAGCAGAACCGGAAGAACGATGATCTCTTCACCGGCATGGGCTACTGGACCCGTGCAAATGCCGAAATCTGCATTCTTGCCACAAAGGGGCATCCGAGGCGTGTGAACGCCGGTGTCCGTCAGGTCATCCTCAGCCATGTGGAGGAACACAGCAAGAAGCCGGATGAAGCCCGTGAACGCATTGTTCAGCTCATGGGCGATCTTCCACGGATTGAGCTTTTTGCCAGACAGTCCCCGGAGGGATGGGACGTGTGGGGCAACGAAGTGGAAAGCGATGTATCTCTCGGAAAGGAGGTTTCAGAAAATGGCATTCGTACCGGTCCCGAAGGACCTTAACCGTGTGAAAACCAAAGTCATGTTCAACCTGACCAAGCGGCAGATCATCTGCTTCGCGCTGGCTGCTGCGGTAGGTGTTCCCATGTACTTTCTCACCAAGCCCAGCCTCGGCATCTCCACGGCAGCAATGCTGATGGTCGTACTGATGCTCCCGTTTATCTTCTTCGCCCTCTATGAGAAGGACGGGCAACCGGCTGAAAAAATCCTCGGTCATGTGATCAAGTCCATGTTTCTGAGGGACAAGGTGCGTCCCTACCGCACAAACAATCTTTACGCTGCCATTCAGCGAGAAATCAAGGAACAGGAGGAATTGCAGATTGACAACCAGCACCAAAAAGGCAGACACGCCTAAGAAGACCGTGAAAAATGGCAAGGTGTACGGCGATGCTCTTTCCGCTGCGGAAAAGAAGCAGATCGTCATGCAGAAGAAAAAGGACAAGAAGGCAAAGAAAATCCCCAAGTCCGCCCAGCAGACCATCCCTTATGTGGAGATGTGCCGCGACGGTATCTGCAAGGTGAACAGCCGCTTCTACACCAAGACCATCCGCTATAACGACATCAATTACCAGCTTGCCCAGAACGAGGACAAGACCGCCATCTTTGAGAACTGGTGTGACTTCCTGAACTACTTCGACAGCTCCATTTTTGTTCAGCTCTCCTTCATCAATCAGAGAGTGAACATCAATGAGTTCAAGAAGGCAATCCGCATCCCCGAACAGGACGATGCTTTCAATGACATCCGCGCTGAGTATTCGGATATGCTGCAAACCCAGCTCACCAAAGGCAACAACGGCCTTGTCAAGCGCAAGTACATTACCTTCGGCATTGAGGCAGACTCTCTGCGTACCGCCAAAGCAAAGCTCGACCGGGTGGAAGCTGACATCCTCAACAACTTCAAGACGCTCGGTGTGAAAACCGAGCCGCTGTCCGGCTATGAACGTCTGAAAGTCCTGCATGATGTGTTCAACATGGACTCCGGCGAACCATTCCGCTTCTCCTTCGATATGGTTGCCCGTACCGGTCTCAGCAGCAAAGACTTCATCGCGCCTACCTCATTCGACTTTCGGGAAGGCAAGTGCTTCAAGATGGGCAGAACCATCGGCGCGGTGAGCTTTTTGCAGATTCTCGCGCCGGAGCTGAATGACCGTATGCTGGCAGACTTCCTCGATATGGACTCTAACATTACGGTCAATCTTCATATCCGCACAATTGATCAGGCTCAGGCCATCAAGCGCATCAAGTCCAAGATTACCGATCTGGACAAGATGAAAATTGAAGAGCAGAAGAAGGCCGTCCGTTCCGGCTACGATATGGACATCATCCCGTCCGACCTTGCCACCTACGGCGGAGAGGCCAAGCGTCTGTTGCAGGATCTCCAGACGCGAAACGAGAGAATGTTCCTCGTGACCATCCTCATCATGAACACAGCGCCAAACCGTCAGAAGCTCGAAAACGCTGTCTTCCAGACGGCATCCATCGCACAGAAATACAACTGTGCGCTCAAGCGTCTGGACTTCCAGCAGGAAGAGGGGCTGATGTCCTCGCTCCCCATCGGCCTGAACCAGATCGAGATTGAGCGCGGGTTGACCACTTCCAGTACAGCGGTTTTCGTCCCGTTTACCACGCAGGAGCTTTTTCAGGGCGGCGAGGCTCTGTACTACGGACTGAATGCGCTGTCCAACAACATGATCATGGTGGACAGGAAGAAATTGAAGAACCCCAATGGGCTTATCCTCGGTACTCCCGGCAGCGGCAAGTCCTTCTCGGCAAAGCGTGAGATGACCAACGCCTTCCTGATCACCGAGGATGACATCATCGTGTGCGACCCCGAGGCTGAGTATTATCCCCTCGTGCAGAAGCTCGGCGGTCAGGTTATCCGCATTTCGCCCATCAGTACCGACTACATCAATCCGCTGGACATCAATGTCAACTACTCCGAAGAGGAAAACCCGCTGACCTTGAAGTCCGACTTCATCCTCTCCATGTGTGAGCTGATTGTTGGCGGCAAGGACGGCTTGCAGCCGGTTGAGAAGACCATCATTGACCGAAGCGTCCGCATGGTCTATCAGGACTACCTTGCCGATCCCAGACCGGAGAAAATGCCCATTCTGGAAGACCTCTACAACATTCTGCGCAACCAAAAAGAGCCGGAGGCACAGCGCATCGCAACTGCGCTGGAAATCTATGTTCACGGCTCTCTGAATGTCTTCAATCACAGAACGAATGTGGATGTCAACAACCGCTTCGTCTGCTACGACATCAAGGAGCTGGGCAAACAGCTCAAGAAGCTGGGTATGCTGGTTGTTCAGGATCAGGTGTGGAACCGCGTCACAATCAACCGCGCCCAGCATAAGGCCACTCGGTACTACATGGACGAGTTCCATCTGCTGCTGAAAGAGGAACAGACCGCCGCATACAGCGTGGAAATCTGGAAGCGGTTTCGTAAATGGGGCGGCATCCCCACCGGGATCACCCAGAATGTGAAGGATCTTCTGGCTTCCCGTGAGGTTGAGAACATCTTCGAGAACTCGGATTTTGTCTATCTTCTGAATCAGGCTTCGGGAGACAGAAAAATCCTCAGTGAAGCTCTGAATATCTCTCCCAGCCAGCAGAACTACATCACCAACTCCAACGCCGGTGAGGGGCTGATCTTCTACGGCTCCACCATCGTTCCCTTCAAGGATGACTTCCCGAAGGACACCCAGCTTTACCGCATCATGACCACCAAGCTCGAAGAAACGGCTTGATTACAAGGAGGATTTTGAATATGGATAAGAACTACAACACCAATATGGACTGCAAACGCATGATGGCAGAGTTTACCGAGGCTTTCGGTGATGCTGCCGTCGAGATGACCTTCCGCGAGGTTGTGAAGGGCATGGACAGCTTCTTTGGCCTGATGGGTATGACCATCGAGCTGGTCAATCTCATCCACAAGGAGGAAGAGCTGAAAAAGCACCATCGGGCGTACCTCCATGTCAGGGCCGAGATCGAAAACCGTGCTGATGCCGTGATGGAGTTCATCGCCGGTATCGTGGATGAGCTGAACGCGAAGGAGCATTTCTACCATGTGTCCGCTGAGGGCACAATCCCCTTTGCCGAGGCTGAGGACGAGGGCGAAGCCGTCACCATTCCCAAGGATAAGTACGATCTCATGATTGAGGATCTGCTGACGATGGCAGAGCTGCTGGGCATGGTTGCGGATATGCGCACCAAGGATGTCCGCGCCATTCAGGAGTTCGGAAAGTATGTTCCCGCCTTTGCCGCGTTTGAAAAGAACCGCCTGAGCCTGTACCGCGAGGCCGCGCAGGAAGCCGAGGACATTCTGAACCGCTGGGAGGATGAAATCGACGAGGACGATGAGCCGGACGAGTATTTCTCCGACTGAGCCTCTTCAATCTCAGCGAAAGGAGTGATCCCCATACAGCTTGACACAATCTACATTGGTGACTGTCTCGAAGTTCTGAAAGCCCTGCCCGACGAGAGCGTCCATTGCTGCGTCACATCCCCTCCGTACTACGCGCTGCGCGACTACGGCATGGAGGAACAGATCGGCAGAGAGGCAACACCAAAGGAATATATCTCGCGCCTGACCGAAGTGTTTACCGAAGTCAGGCGCGTTCTGCGTTCCGACGGAACACTCTGGCTCAACATTGCCGACACCTATGCCGGGAAAGGCAATCAGGGTGATTTCGTTGACCCCAAGAATCCCAAGGGCAGGAACGGTCAGACTGTGGCTCTCAACTACAAGGTTGAGGGCTGCAAGCCGAAGGATATGATCGGCATTCCGTGGATGCTGGCCTTTGCCCTCCGGGACAGCGGTTGGTATCTGCGTAACGACATCATCTGGATGAAGGAAAACCCAATGCCGGAGAGCTGCAAGGATCGCTGTTCCCGCTGCTACGAGCATATTTTCCTGCTGTCCAAAAGCCGGAAGTATTTCTTTGACGCCAAGGCAATTTCGGAACCGATAGCTCCGGCAACGGCAGAAAGGCTCAAGCGCGGTATGAATGGCGGCAAAAAATACGGCAAGCCCGTTCCCGGCCAGCCTCAGACCCAGACCATCAACCGGCCTCGTTCGCACGGCGAGATCACCGACAGCATGATCAATCCCATGCGCAACAAGCGGGATGTGTGGGTGGTCAATACGGTTCCCTTCAAAGGCGGTCACTATGCTGCCTATCCCCCGAAGCTGGTTGAACCCTGTCTGCTGGCCGGTTGTCCCGAAGGCGGCATTGTTCTCGATCCCTTTTTCGGGAGCGGCACAACCGGTATGGTGGCAAAGCAGCTAAACCGCCATTATATCGGCATTGAACTGAATCCTGAGTACGCAGAACTCGCAAAGGCGCGGATCGGAGGTGAAATCTGATGGTAAAGCAACAGTTGAAGCCCAAGGACAAGGTTGTCGTGAGAATGACGCAGGACGGTGCGGTTGAGGAAAATCTGACGGCTGGCACAGAGAAGCGAGTTTCAGGGAGGCCGGAAGATGCAGAGCTGGTCAAGCCGGTTGAGGAAGATGCGCCTTCCGAAGCAATTTCTGCGGAGGAACAAAAAAAGGTGCAAATGCGCAGTCAGCAGCGTCAGTTTCAGGCGGAACACGCCGAGGATAGCAATACTCAGCCGTCCTCCGAAACGTCTGTCACAGAAGAGAAAAAGCCGGAAAAACTACCCCAGAATGTACCCGAAACGCTGCCTCCGTCAGAAGCACCGTTCAAACCTCCGGTTTTGGAGCCGCACGGTGTTTCCTCTCATACCGGTACGGTTATTGCAGAAGCGATTGTCACGCACAAGCTGCGCAAGACCTCTGCGGTTGAGGCAGTTGACGCGGATGCTGTACTTTCTCAAGCGGCTGAAACTGCTTCCGCAAAGCCGGTCATGGACGATGCTGTCCCGCCCACGAAGCGGATTCAGAAGCTCGAAAGAAAATCGGAACAGGCGCATGAGCGGCTGGACGCTGCCCGTGAAAGTCTTCCCACCAAGAAGGTTCTCAAGAAGGAGCGCGTCGTTGATGAAGAAACCGGCAAGGGCAAAACCCGTCTCCACTTTGAGGATGAGATCAAGCCTCCCAAGCAGCCGAGTAAGCTCCAATTCGAGACGAAAAAGACGGAAAACAAGGTCGGAGACTCCCTTGCCACCGTCGTTCATGGAAAGCTGCATGAGGTCGAGCAGGACAACTCTGCCGTGGAAGCCGCCCACAAGACCGAAATCCTTGCGGAATCCGCTGCCCGTCATTACAGTCATCACAGGCAGAATCAGGCAAACAAGCCCTATGAGAAGGTGTCCAAGCTGGAACATGAGGCTGAAATTGCCGATACGAAGCTGCACTATGAAAAGACCCAGCAGGATCATCCTGAGATGAAAAAGCAGCGGAACATGAACAGACACTATCAGAAGCAGCAGATCAAGCAGGAGTACGCGGCGGCTCGAAAGGCCGGAACGCAGACTGCCGGAACCGCGACTACCTCCACGGCCAAGAAGGCCGGTGAGAAAGCTGCCGATAAGGTGAAAGAGTTCTTCTCCAAGAACAAGAAATACTTTATCTGGTTCGGTGTGGGGCTGGGCATTCTCGTTCTGCTTGCTGCCGGTGTCAGCTCATGCACTGCGATGTTTTCCTCTACCGGTCAGGCGGTGATCGCTTCCTCCTATCTCAGCGAGGATGATGCCATGCTGGGGGCTGAGGAACAGTATTGCCGTATGGAGGCAGAGCTGCAAGATAAGCTGGATAACTACGAGGCCACCCACGATTATGACGAGTATCACTTCGATCTGGATGACATCGAGCATGACCCCTATGTGCTGATCTCCATTCTTTCTGCCCTTCATGAAGGCGAATGGACGCTCTCCGAGGTTCAGGGGACGCTCGATATGCTCTTTGAGAAGCAGTACATCCTCACCGAAAAGGTCATCGTCGAAACCCGATACCGGACGGAAACCCGGACCGGCACGAGGACGGTCACAGACCCGGACACCGGTGAAAGCTATGAAGAGGAATATGAGTACACCGTTCAGGTCCCGTATTCTTATTACATCTGCAATGTGACGCTGGAAAACTTCAATCTCAGCCATGTCCCCGTTTACATTATGGGACAGGACGAGCTATCCATGTACGCCACCTATATGTCGGTGCTGGGCAACCGGGAGGACCTGTTCCCGTCATCCGGCTATGTGGACAAATATGTCACCAACCCTCCCAGCGATTATGAGGTTCCTGCGGAGTATCTGAGTGATGAGCGGTTTACGACACTGCTTGCGGAGGCGGAGAAATACCTGGGCTATCCCTATGTGTGGGGCGGCTCCAACCCCGAAACCTCCTTTGACTGCTCCGGTTTTGTCTCCTATGTCCTGACCAACAGCGGGCTTGTAAATACCGGGCGGCTGGGTGCGCAGGGGCTATACAACATCTGCACACCGGTTTCAAAGGCCGACGCAAAGCCCGGTGATCTCATCTTCTTCAAAGGAACCTACGACACCCCCGGCGTGTCCCATGTGGGCATTTATGTCGGTGACAATGTGATGCTGCACTGCGGCGATCCCATCCAGTACACATCCATCAGCTCTTCCTACTGGCAGTCTCACTTCTTTGCCTTTGGAAGACCGCCCTATTAAGCGAAAGGAGTTTTCTATGAATCCCAAATATCAGAAGGTCTGCGCTGAGATTGCGAAGACCGAAAAGAAAATCGAGGATCTTCAGGCGCAGCTCAAGGAGCTGTATGATCGGAAAACCGAGATGGAAAACCTCGAAATCATCAACACTGTCCGCGCTATGGTTATGGACAAGGATCAGATCATGTCCTTCCTGTCTGCGATGAAAACCGGCAGCGCGGCCATCCCTGAAATCACTGAGACGGAGGTATCTGAGAATGAGTAAGAGAAAAGGAATCCGTGTGCTTTCCGTGCTGGCGCTCTGTGCTGTGATGGTTTGCAGCTTCTCCCTGACCGCCTTTGCCTACGCGGATGACACCGAGCAGAATCTTCCCGTGACCGAGGCCACGCAGCCGGAGGAAATGCCGGAAACGGAGCCGCCCGCAGAGACGCTTCCCGCAGGGGAGCCGATTGACGATGAGGGCAACGCCTCCACCCGCGATCTGCTGTATGACAAAGCCACCAACAAGCAGTTCATCACCATTCAGACGAAAAACGGCAACACCTTCTATATCGTGATCGACTACGATGCGCCCATCAACGAGGAAGAGGAACAGTACCAGACCTACTTCCTGAACATGGTGGACGAAAGTGATCTGCTTGCCCTGATGGATGAGGACTCCGTGGCTGCACTGACCACCTGTACCTGTACCGAAAAGTGTGAGGCCGGTCATGTCAACACTTCCTGCCCTGTCTGCAAAACCAACATGAGTGAATGCACCGGCGCGGCTCCTGAGCCGGAAGCTCCTGCTGAGGAACCGGAGCCTGTGGTGGATGAGAAGCCCCAGAAGAACAGCAATATGGGCATGATCATCGTCATCATTGCCGTGGCCGGTATTGGCGGCGCGGGCTATTACTACATCAAGTTCGTTCGCGGCAAGAAGCAGAAGGACGAGGATATGGACTTCTTTGACGATGAAGGCTACGAGGAAGAGCCGTATATCAACGAGGATGAAGAGCCTCAGATTGCCGCTGATGACGAGCCGGAGGATGACGCAGAATAAGGATTGATCGCGGCCCCTTGCAGAAATGCGAGGGGCTTCATCTTATTCAGAAGGAGGTTCACGGATTGATTTTAGTCATCGCTGAGAAACCGAGTGTAGCGCAGTCCATTGCCAAGGTGCTGGGCGCAACATCCCGCAGGGACGGCTATCTCGAAGGAAACAACTACATCGTATCATGGTGCGTCGGGCATCTTGTGGAGCTTGCGGATGCGAGTTCCTATGATGAGCGATATGCCAAGTGGAGGTACGAGGATCTGCTCATTGTGCCGGAGAAATGGCTGTATGAGGTTCCGAAGGACAAAGCACAGCAGTTCAAGGTGCTGCGCGATCTGATGAAGGATAAGCGCGTCACCGAGCTGGTATGCGCCACCGACGCTGGGCGCGAGGGTGAGCTGATCTTCCGGCTGGTCTACAACAAGGCCGGTTGCACCAAGCCCTTCAAGCGCCTCTGGATCAGCTCCCTTGAAGACTCTGCCATCCGGGAGGGATTCGCTCATCTGCGGGATAGCAGTGAATTCGACAGGCTCTATGAAGCCGCCCTCTGCCGGTCAAAGGCAGATTGGATTGTGGGCATCAATGACACCCGGCTGTTTACCACGCTCTATCACAAGAAGCTGGTGGTTGGCCGTGTCCAGACCCCCACGCTGGCAATGCTGGCAGAGCGCGACGGGAAGATCAGCACCTTCAAGGAAGAGAAATACTTCAATGTCCATGTGAGCGGCAGCAATCTCACCGCTGATATGGAGAAGGTCAAAACCGAAGATGAGGCAAAGACGATTGCGGTGGCTTGTGATAAGAAACAGGCCGTCGTTTCTTCTGTCAAGCGCGAGACGAAGACGGTCAATCCCCCGAAGCTCTACGATTTGACCACCTTGCAGCGGGAAGCCAACCGGTATTACGGCTTCACGGCACAGCAGACCCTCGATCTGGTGCAGTCCCTCTACGAAAAGAAGCTGCTGACCTATCCCCGCACCGACAGTCAGTTCATCACGGATGACATGGAAAGCACCGTCCGTCAGGTCATCGGAATTGTGTGCCGGAAGGTGTCGGCTTTCGACGGCCTGAGCTATGCTCCCAACATCCGGCGTATCACAAACAATGCGAAGGTCACGGATCACCATGCCATTATCCCTACCGTCCAGCTTGAGAAGCAGGACATTTCCGTATTGCCGGAGTCGGAGCAGAAAATCCTCCGGCTGGTTGCCATGCGCCTTCTGTCTGCCACCGGTGAGAAGCACACTTACGAAGAGACATCCTTGACGATCTCCTGTGAAGGCTATGTATTCAGCACAAAGGGCAAAACCGTTGTGCAGGAGGGCTGGAAAGCCGTTGAGCAGCGATTCAAGGCCGCGCTCAAGAGCAAGGAGAATGACGAGCCGGAAAAAATGCTTCCTGCCGTCAGCGAGGGGGATGTCCTCGATGCCGTATCAGCCAGTGTAACCGAGCATTATACAACCCCTCCGAAGCAGTACACCGAAGATACGCTGCTTTCTGCAATGGAGACTGCCGGAAATGAAGCGTTTGATGATGATACCGAGAAAAAGGGTCTCGGCACTCCCGCCACCCGCGCCGGTGTCATTGAGAAGTTGGTCAAAAGCGGCTATGCCGAGCGCAAGGGAAAATCCATCGTGCCTACCAAGGATGGCCTGAACCTCGTATGTGTTCTGCCGGAACAGATTACTTCACCTGCCATGACTGCGGAATGGGAAAATACCCTGATGCAGATCGAGCGCGGTCAGGCCGATGGGGACAAGTTCCTCGCCGGGATCGTGGATATGACTGCCTCGCTGGTCAAGGCGTACCCCTTCCTCTCCGATGCTGAGGCAAATCGCTTCGACTCCGGCAAGGAGGTCATAGGCAAATGCCCCCGCTGCGGCTCCCCGGTGTATGTGGGGAAGGGCAATTATTACTGTTCCAGCAAGGAATGTCCCTTCTGTCTGTGGGAGGACAATAAGTTCTTTTCCAGCAAGAAAAAGAAGCTGACCAAGAAGATTGCCAAGGAGCTGCTGGACAAGGGCTGGTGCCGGGTGACCGGGCTTTATACCCCGAAGCGGCCCCAGCTCTATGATGCGATCATCCGGCTGGATGATACCGGCGGAAAATATGTCAGCTTCAAGATGGAGTTTGAAAAATAAGGAGGTGTCACATGGCAGAAAACAAAAGCGCACAGCAAGTCCACGAGATCACGGACAAGCTGGAACAGGGCATCAAGGAGCTGTTTGAATCCGAGCGGTTCAAGGAATATCTCCGCACGATGTCTAAGTTTTATCACTACTCATTCAGCAACACCCTTCTCATCGCCATGCAGAAACCGGAGGCCACCTATGTTGCCGGATATACCTCATGGCAGCGCAATTTTGACCGTCAGGTCATGAAGGGAGAGAAAGGCATCAAGATACTCGCTCCTGCGCCCTACAAGGCAAAGGAAGAGCGTGAAAAGATCGATCCTTCCACGCAGAAGCCGGTGCTGGATGCAGACGGAAAACCCATCACAGAGACGGTGGAGGTTATGCGTCCCGCATTCAAGGTGGTGAGTGTCTTCGACATCTCCCAGACCGACGGCAAGGAGCTTCCTGACATCATTGTGGATGAGCTTTCCGGCAGCGTGGAGAACTACGCTGCCTTTTTTGAAGCTCTGAAACAGGACTCTCCCGTCCCGATTTCCTTTGAAGACATTCCCGGCGGCGCAAAGGGCTATTTCTCTCCGATAGAGAACCGGATCGCCATTCAGGAGGGCATGAGCGAAATCCAGACCATCAAAACAGCGATTCATGAAATTGCCCATGCGAAGCTCCACTCTATTGACCGGCCTGAGCCGGAACCCACATGGAAAATCGTCATGATCAGCGATGGCGGCACCAAGCGGGACTTTCTCTCAGGTTTCGCGTCTGAGGCAGAAGCAAATGCGGCTGCTGAACACGAGGGATGGTGTTTCGTTGATGAAAACCGTTTTGAGTGGCGGCTTGAGGTTGAGGAAGATACCTCCGCTGTTCAGGAGATGCGGAAAGATCGCCATACCAAAGAGGTTGAAGCCGAGAGCGTGGCCTACACCGTCTGCCAGCGGTACGGCATTGAGACTTCGGATTATTCCTTCGGCTATATCGCCGGTTGGTCCTCAGATAAGGAGACCAAGGAGCTGAAAGGCTCTTTGGAAACCATCCGCAAGACCGCCGCTGAGATGATCGACAGCATTGACGCCAAGCTCAAGGTGCTGCTGGCAGAGAAAAACCAGACTGCGGCGCTGGAAGCAGATACTCCCGCCAAAGAGCCGGAAGTAGCTCCTTCTCTGCGTGATGCCGGTATTCCCGTTTACACCGAAACGGCGGATCACGCTTATGCAGCCGGAGAAACGGATGCTTATAGGCTCTCCGCCCAAGCGAATATTGCTTGCAGAGATACCATAGAGCGGACGATCAGCGAGTATTACGGCAATAACCGCCTTGCTGCTGAATCTGCGGTTACGAGCGTTCTTGAAAAGTTCTCGCCGGAGCGAGTGCAATATGTTCTGGCAAACACCGTCCAGCACAAGGATTGGGACGGAAGGATCTCGCAGAAAGCAAAGGCGTGGGCAAAGGACATACCTGTTTGCCCGGAGCTTTCTACCCGGTTCATTGTGGATAAGGCACACCCCGGTTTGACCGATCTCTTCATCACCGAGTTTATGCGGCAGATGGATGTGAAGGAGCGCGAACAGGAAGCCAACGCCCGGACGCAGAACCCGGAGGTTGCTGCATGGGAACGCGACGAGGTTGTCTCCATCGAGAAAACCGTTGTAGAAGTCAAGGCACCAACCGCAGAGAAGCCGCAGGAAGCCGCAGTCCCGAAGCATCGCCTCACGCCGGAGGAAAAACAGATCAGGGACGCTGTTATGGACACCCTCAAGGCGCAGATTGCTCACAATAACGACGGGATGCTTTCCACTTATCGGTCATCGGAACAGTCCTTCCGTGTCATGGCTCGGAACGGAGTCAGGATCGAGGGCAATACGGTCACGCAGAGCGGAGAGCCGCTATTTGCCATTCACCGCCGTCATTCGGCCAAGAAAACGCAGGGCTGCTATCGGGAGCTGACACCTACGCTTGAGTATATCCGACAGGAGAAAAAGCAGGAAAAGCCCTCGATCTGTGACCAACTCAAGGCTGCTGCCAAATCTCAGCCGGAAAAGAAAGCTCCGGCCAAGGCTAAATCGCACGACATGGAGTTGTGAGAAAGGAGACGCATGAAGAAATACACAGACGTTGACATCATCGCGGAGCTTCAGAAGCTCGTGGATAGTCATGTAGACAGCTTCAAGGAAGACTTCGACATCGACAAGCGCATCATCCGCCGCGCTGCCGAAAGCCAGAATCCCGAAGACAAGACGCTTATGTGGTTCTGCCGTCCGCATGGGACACACTGCCTCAATGAAAATCAGGTCTTTATTCAGGGGACGCGGGATCATAACACCTTCCGCTTTTATGCGGAACAGACCTACGACGAGTGCATTGCCCGCGTGATTGTCCCGAAAGATGTTAAGCGTGGCAAGGTATTCGGAGATGTCTTTGAGATCAATTACCGGTAACAGGCGGCAAATGTAGCGCGGAACTCAGTTGAGCCGGATCATGACCGGCTGACCTTTGCGGACGGTTATGTGCTGGACGCTCCCTGCCGCAGCAGCTTCGATGAAGCAATGGCTCTGGTCGGTGAGCATGGCGGTGTTGTAACCCATCAGACGCTCCCAAAAGACGCGGATGCTTTGGCAGAAGTATTGTCCACGCAGAAAAGCCGCCGTGACAAGCTGCCGGAGGCAGAAACGAAAGAAGTGCTTGCACCTCTGCCTATTGCAGAACTCAGAAAGTATGAGGCAATCAAACAGGCTCACCCGGACGCGCTGGTTTGCTTTGCCCAGAACGGCTATTTTGAGCTGTACGGCAAGGATGCCGAAAAAGCCGCCCCTCTTCTCGGCACAAAGCTCCTTGAGAAGAAGGTGCGAGGCAAGCCCTCCATGCCGGTCACGGGCTTCCGTGAAACCGCGTGGGTAGCCGGTTCTCACAAGCTCTGGAAATCCGGCACAGATGTCTTTCTCAGCAAGGACGGCAAGACCTTCAAGGAACTCAAAGCCGCAGATTACATTCCTGTCGGTGCGACGCTGAATGTGGACGGGATCAGGTGCAGAATTGACTCGGTTGATTTTGCTGCCGATGAAGTCCGGCTGACCAACATTGAGGACAAGAACAGGCCAATCCGCTTTTCTGAGAGCATCCAGTATGTCCGTTCGTATGTGGAGGATGCCGGGACTGCCATCTATGACACCATTCCAAAGAAGCCTGCTGCTCGTGAATCTATCCGCGATAAGCTGAAATCCGCGCAAAAAGCTCAATCACCTCACATTCCGAAACCGCAGAAAACCAAAGGAAAGGATATGGTACTCTGATATGAAATACTTTACCGCGGAAGAAATCAATCTCATGTGCTGCTTCAACACATCCAGCCGGAAGCGGCTGATTGACGACATAGAGAGCGTCACTCTGAACAACAAGGACAGCGAGATCGCGGAGCTGATACACAAGACCGTCCAGAAGCTCGAAGCAATGTCTGACGCTGAGTTCGACGCGCTCTATATTGCGCCGGACAGCATGATGGATGACTGAAAGGAGGATGCTTATGCCTGTTATGGATGACAGTTTCCAAGCGTTTGTCACCAATCTCGGCAAGTACAATGAAGGTGCGCTCGTCGGTGAATGGGTGAAGTTCCCCACAACCGAAGAGGAAATGCAGAAAGTTTTTGAGCGCATCGGTATCGGCTCGAAGGATGAGTTCGGCTATGTGTACGAGGAATGGTTTATCACCGACTACGAGTGTCCCATCTATGGGGTTCAAAAGCTGCTCGGCGAGTATGAAAGCCTCGATAAGCTGAACTACCTTGCCTCTCGCATTGATGAGATGGACAAATGGGATCAGGAAAAGTTTGTTGCTATTATGGAGGCTGGCTGCGATGAAGTCAGCGACATCGACGATCTCATCAACCTGACCTACAATCTCGACTGCTACGACTACCTTCCCGATGTCACGGATGAAGAGGATCTGGGGCGCTACTACATCGAAGAAGCAGGTATCTACGACACAAAAGCAATGGGTAATCTCGCTAACTACATTGACTTTGAGCGTTTTGGACGCGATGTGGCAATGGATGAAGGCGGCAGATTCACCGATGATGGCTATATACGCAATAACGGAGACGGTTGGAGGCGGATGTTTGACGGCAGTCTTGATGACATTCCCGACGAATACCGTCTCACCGGAGGCGGCGAAGAGCCTATGAAGGACGGCAATATTCTTGCTGTTGTGGTTGAGCCGGGAAAGAAGCCGGAAATCAAAGAGATCGATTCAAGCCTTGAAGGGCTGCAAGCTCTGGTAGGCGGCTACATTCAGGCAATTTATCCCTATGAGGACCCGGTGGGTATTGTTTGCAACGAGGAAGCAAAGCTGGAAGGTCAGCCGCTCAACCGCGCTCTGCGTGATGAAGACGGAGACATCTACGACATCGTTGCCGGAACCTTTGCCGTTGTCGGTCTGACCGATGACAGCTTCGGTTCTCTGGATAGTGAGCTTGCACTCAAGTATGCAAAGCTCTTTGAACAGCCGGAGCAGTTCGCCAAGCTCGGAGACAGAATTGTCGCGATTCCCATGATCTCCGAAGAGCAGCAGAAGCAGGAAGCCAAGGAACAGAAGGACTTTGAGATGAACATGGACACCTCCGGTCTGGCTGTTTCCGGCCATGTGGGAACATGGCACACCATTGATCACATGGAGGTTGACGGCCACACCTTTTTCCTGATGGAGCATGATAGCTATGGCGATGAAGCCGCCTGTCTCATCGTAGATGAACACGGCAAGCTCTCCCTGAGCGATGTGTATGACGGCTTCGATGAACATACGGTTGATCTTCTCCATCAGGAGGTCATGACCGTTGATCGGATGCCTGATCCTTCTATCACGACTGACGAAATGAAGGACTACGGCTACGCATGGGGTGGTATGCTCCCCATGCGGGAGGAAGCTGCGGCCGAGGTCATGAAAACCTGTTCTGTCTACCGGCTGTACGGTGATAATACCGAGGGGCTGGTTCTGGATGCAAAGGAAATCCACGATCATGCTGCAAAGGGTGGTATCTTCGGCGTGGAGAAAGTCGAGTGGAAGGCCGCGCTGGAACGGGAGAACTATCTGAAAGCCGCCGAGATGTCTACCGAGGATGATTACGGCATGATTGACGGGATCATCAACAACGGTCCGAAGGAAACAGCGGCCAAAGCCCCTGAAAGGGGCGAAAAGTCCTCCATCATGGACAGGCTCAAGGCTGCGAAGGCTGATAAGCCGAAAGAATGCTGCGCCCCGCAGAAGCACAAAAGAGAGATTGACCTGTGAGCAGAAGCAAGAAATGGCGGCAGGAGTGGTCGTTCTTCATAGCTGACAGCGGACGGCGGAAGTATAACCGCTTCTGTGTCCGCTGCGTCCATGACTGCAAGCAGAGCTTCCGTGCCGTTCTCATCGCCTGTCCGCACTTCTCCCGCAAGGCGGCGCAGTTGTAGACAGTTAGGGGTCGAAAAAGCCTGTGATAGCAAGCCCCAGAGCGGCGCAAATTGACCAACCTAAGTGATTGTATTCCCTGCGCAGTTTCTTCTTTAGCGCGGAAATAAGTGTCGATTTCGGCACTTATTTGAATGCCCGGAAAACGAACCAAAAGCCTCTGTCGATGCCCGGTTGGGTATCGGCAGAGGCTTTTTTTTGTATCTTTTCCGTACCCCAAAGCCACTATTCGCCTGACTGCATGGACAAACGCAACTGTTATATGGTCGATCACGCCGACTTCATTATTGCGGTATGGGATGGCAGACCCAGCGGGGCGGGAGAGACCGTGACCTATGCGCGTGGCAGGAACGGGAAGTCTATCATTGTAATTGACCCGGTGACGCTTGCGGTTAAGCGGCTGTAAAACGCCCTAAAATCAGGCGCTTCGATCAAAGCCGGAGGGAATTGTGAACGTCTTTTCGCTTCCGAGAAACCTATTTGCTATCCGGTGATTATCTGGATGATGAACCGCCCTCATCGTTCCGCGTGACTTTGCACGGCATAGTGAATAGTCACGCGGTTCTGAAAAGTCGAATAGCGAACTTTTAGAAAAGATATAAAACATCAGAGTATGGACAGTTGCGGATGTACTTCAGAAAAGATTAGATGTCTAAAAAGCTTGTAGTTAAAGCTTTTTAGACATCTAAATCTAGGTACTAAAACAATTCATCCAGTAAAATATAATATTTTATTTTCTCCCAATCAGG
>ENA-OWPN01001117-OWPN01001117.1-human-gut-metagenome-genome-assembly--contig:-NODE-1117-length-27489-cov-3.046402_pt1 | contig 27489 bp, 19 predicted proteins | sample MGYA00248266_ERZ651850 | MGnify/ENA primary metagenome ERZ651850 (study PRJEB26924, sample SAMEA4378296) | human gut metagenome | biome: human gut; feature: human-associated habitat; material: faeces... | reverse complement strand
CCCCAACTGTGCCCCTGTGCACCAATCGCTTTTTCATCAATATACCCTTTACCAATCAACATGGCGATGCCCGGCATCAGGCAATTATAGCAACTCTCACCCGGATAGCCGTCTACATAACGGATGTCGGGATTGAAAATAATATATTCGTTGCTATTATAAAGGTGATAGTCTATGGTAGAGCGATGCGGTTCCGGCATACGGTAATTATGAAGCGTTTCAGAATTGCGCTCGTAGAAATTTACCATCATCGGATACTTCTTGTTCGGATCAAAGTCAGCAGGTTTGTACACCACACCTTCCAGCTTGCGCCCATCTAAAGAAATCCATGAAACCAATTCGGCTGTTCCCCACAGAAAATCCTTCTGCTGATCCACTCCATGTGTCAGTTGGACCGACTTCTTAAATGCCAGCGTAGAGTAATGAATATCAGGATATTGTTGGAATGTCTCCATCGTATAAATTACATGATCCGTATTCTTTGCTTTACTGATATTGCGCAGCATATAGTTGCCTGCCAGCAACTCCTTTGGAGCCGAGGAAGCAGAAAGACGGGCGCTGTAATATCCGTTTCCTTTGGTCGCCTCATTAAAACCTTTCAGTAATTGCGGCTTGCTGAGGTCGATGAAGCGTTCTTCCCTATCCAAATTTACCAAACGGTAGGAAATACGGTTCTTCCGTCCATTGACTGTCAGATTTATAGGCTCTTGGGCAACGGCAGGATCAAATTTCCATATATCATAACGGTCATAGATCAAAAGGTTTCCGTCGTTTTCCGTCCATCCGGCAGCACCGTGGGCGCCGGGGTAATCGGGTACATCATTATCTTCATCCCAAGCAGTAAATGTGCGGGGAGTCGTCAGTTGCACTTTCTTGCCATCTGCCAGGGAAAGCGTGTACCAGCAACTATCTGTTTCGGCGTAGCAGTAAGCATATTTTCCTTGCGGAGAAAGGCGGTATCTGCTATAATCCGCCGTAGCCAGCGGCTTACGTTCACCATTCTCTAAAGAAACCGTATAATAATCACTGCGTGTACGCCCTTCCCACATGGAAGACAATGAATAAGGCCGTGTGGTAGAAAGCAATGCCAACGGTGCATCTCCTTCATTACCCAGTTGGATATTAGGCAGTTCATCATTTGCCAACTGGAAGATAGTCCCGGTGCTTATGTTATAAACTGCCTGGTAACTTTTCTTTAAATCCTTCTCCTTGTTATAGTTCTGTACCGTGTATTGCACCGGTTCATCCCAGCTCCACACCTGTACGTTGGGGCGATTCTCTGCCAACTGTAATGTGTCTTTCTGCCGTGGTTCCGGCGATGTGCCGAAGAAAAGCCGTGAGGCGCTTTGGGAGAAATGTAACCTGCCGTTCTCGTTAATCACCCATCCGGCGGGAAAAGCCGAATTTCCACGAGTTGCAATTTCTTTGGCAGGAGCCTCATGTTCTGATAGCCACAGGCTCATTGCCTTGTAGCAGGAATCTTTTTTCTCACCATACAGAAAAGCCAGATACTCCCCTTTTTCATCCCATGAAATTTGTTTAAATACGCCTTTACCCTCTTTCACCAATGTGGAAGTTTTCTTTTCAGGATTCAGTGTAAAGATACCGGATTTGTTTGCTTCCTTATCTCCTGCACTGGTATAGTATAACATAGCGCTTTCCTTTGCAAACTCATAATTCTTTACTGCCGGGAATTGAAGTACGCTGCTTCCGTCCAGTGAACGGACATACAAAGTGGAGTCTTTGCGACCTCTTTGATAGGCAATCCAGTCTGCTTTCCGTGCTAACTTAAAGCTCTTCAATGAATCAATGATTTCCTGTTTACCCGAAAGGGAATAGATCACCAATGTATTCATCGGCATCTTATCCTTCTTTGTTTTCAGCACTTTCAGAGAATCGAGCGTTGCCTTTTCCGGTTTTTGAGTAATCACCAGATAGTCGGATGAATTGGAAAAAGCAAAACTATCAGCTTGCGGAAAGGAAGTCAATTCTTTACCCTGTGCATCATACAAGAAGACAGTAGCATCACCTTCCCAAGGTTCCATTTTACAACTTATCCATTTCCCATTATTGGAAATAGCTTGCCCGCTAATGCGTTGCCAGGTAACTAAATTGTCTACCGTAAGGCTTTTCTTTGCCGTTTGCGCCATGGCAGGCAGCATGCCTCCCATGCATAGTGCAAAAGCCAGATACTTTACATGTTTCATATTTATTCTGTCGTTATTAATAATTTATCCTTGTCATTATCCTATTTATTCCCTCTTTTTTCACTTTGTAAATATACAAAATATAAATGTCGGAACATTCAAAAAAAGATCATTACTTTAGGACTATTATCAATCTAACAGACAAAATACCCGGAAACGGAAGGCAAGCCGGTATTATCTTGACGAATCCGGCTTATTTCCACAAGAATGTAAAGGTTCACCGGGATTCGTTTCTTTCGCCCAGTAACGCTTTAACTTCTCACCGATATTCTTTATAAGTGCATCATTATGCTCATGCTTCAATACTATATTCATAATTTCCATTTTAATATTTTATTAATATCTTCTTTTATCACTGTTTTCAATAGGTACATATCAATTAAAATTCTCTCTTTTTATACAGAGAACTAAATTCTATCATACATATCTAATTGCTAATTATCACCCTGTTTTGTAAATGAGGAATCATAACAAATTTCCCTGTAAACAGGACGAATCATTGAGGGATATTTTTTAGTTATAGTTAATTAAATTCCCGTCAACCTATATAGGTGGGCGGGAATTTATGTTACAAACACTATTGGCAAAAAAATGTTCATAAAGATTGTGTAAGTGACTGACCAACTCTCTGGCAGCGTTACTCTTTTTTTATTAAATCACTATCTAGCTTTTCATTTTCTCTTTCTGTAACGCCTCCTTTAGAATCATTTTATCCAATAGTTTATTGTCTGCACCCACCAAAGACAAAGCACATCTGCGAACCACATTGGTAATAGAACCTCCTGAAAGTTCTGTTTGTGCAGCCATGGCAATTAATTCATCCTTTGTATCTTGTGCCAGCCATTTATCAGGAAGCATTTTCCGCCATAAATCGGCACGCAACTCCTCTGTAGGCATCGGAAAATAGATTACGGACTGGAACCTACGGGAGAATGCTTCATCTATATTAGAACGCAAATTGGTAGCTAAGATAACCGTACCGGGGAAATCTTCGATACGTTGTAACAGGTATGCAACTTCTTGATTAGCATGGCGATCATTGGAGGTATTAGTAGAGGTACGTTTCCCAAACAAGGCATCCGCTTCGTCGAAAAAGAGAATCCAGTTCCGGTTTTCGGCAAGATCAAACACTCTTGCCAGATTCTTCTCGGTTTCACCAATATATTTTGAAACAATCATTGACAAGTCTACCCTATATACATCCATCTCGTTTTTCTTTCCAAGCAAGGTAGCTGCCAATGTTTTTCCTGTACCCGGAGGACCATAGAACAAGGAACGGTATCCGGCTTTCAATATACGGGATAATCCCCAATCTTCCATAATTATTTTATTAGAAGATATCCAAGTGTTGATTTCCTCCAATTCTATAGCAACCTGATAATCCAGTACCATATCCTCCCATTCCAGTTTAGACGTAATGCGTTTGGCAGGAAATCCGATATTATAATCCGGTTTATATTCTATATCGAGCAAGACTTTGCTTAAAAATTCTTCCGAAACGTGCAATTGTCCGCTCAGGAATGGCTCTCCATCGCCGGCACCTTCCAGGCGGAGTATATTTTGGGTATAGAACCAGTGGTCTCTTTGGAAAAGTTTTATAATGTTTTTTCTTTTCTGCACGTTTTCACCCGCCAATATAAAGACCGCAGTTTCACCGGTAGGAAGAAAACCACCATGGGAGATGCCTTTCCATCCTCCAAACTCAGTATATTGACGATCGAAATTCTTATTTTGAACGAAAAATATATCCAGAGTTTGTGGATTAATATGTGGCATGAGTGCCAACATTATGATAACCTGTTCATTAAAAGTAATTTCGGGAACAGGTGTTATTTTCTCTAACCATCTGCTTGTAGGTGGTTCAACTTCTTCCAGCGATTGATACTCACACTCTTGTTGGAAGTAGAGTGCCAATGAGGTTCCTAACACCTGATTAAACCAATAGATATATTGTTGCATAGATTCTAATTTTTTTATTGACAAGACTATCGTTTTTGTCATTCCGAACTTTGTGCTATACTATTCAGAATGACAAAATAAATAGAAGTTTACTAAAGGCTATTGGCTTTCGCCCCCATTACATCCGCCTCATGTTCCAATCCGGCATTATCGTTTACCGGCATACCGCCGATTTCAGTAGTAGGCTCTACCCTACCTGCCATTTGTTGTGCAACATGCCATGCTTCATGCGGAAGATGTTGTTCCTGACCGGGCGCCACGTGAATATCGGTTCCTTGTGTATAAGCCAAAGCCTGTACGGTAGCAGGTTGAGAAGAATTATAATGGACTTTTACATCATCCATAGAATATCCGGAGAGGCTCTCTACACCTGCCTTCAGATTATCCGGCAAGCCGGTATTGTTCGGTTTCTGCTGTACCACTGGTTCCGATTTCATCTGCATTTCGTCTTCCTCCTCACGCTGTATTGCGCCAGCAAACTTTCCTTGAAGAGGTTCTTCTTCATCTTCAGGGGCACGCTGCACTGCATCTGTAAATTTACCCTGCACTGCATCTTCTTCTTCGTCCAGACCGACACGTTGAACAGCCTGTTCTTGCATACGCTGAACAGTCATTAAAGGACGATTGTCCATAAACTGTGCCGTACCATTGTGCATTTGTTGAATGGTACGGGCCACTCTTTCCTGATGTACTTTTTCTGCTTTCATAATTTGTGATTTTAATTATTTATATCAAAATTCAGATCTTGTCCGCCAAGACACATGAATCTGTTTCTTCACCCATGGTAACCTGACCAGGCTATAAGGCCATGGCAGGGAATCCAGAAGTATATCATAAGAACGGGTATCTACCGAAAGATGCCACTTGTCTTCTTGTTGTTCAATATGCCCGCTTCGCTCAATAAAATTAAGCTGGAATCCTTTTATGGAAGTATTCCTCATTTTATCCCAATTGCCCTTTACACCATTCAGCATAGATTCAACAGTTTCAAGTTCTTTTTCTGTCAGCTCCATTTTTGCCGGTAAAGGTTCAGAGAACGGACAGTCTACAAGAATCCGGTTGAAAGCCAGTTCCTTTTCCTCATATACCCGATCTTCAAACGTGACAAGACGTTGGATAATAAATATGGCACGTATCCGTGATTCCATATTTTTGAAGTCTTTTTTGTCTTCATTCAGCAATTCCAACATGCTGAATAAACGTACAAACCAAGGAGTTAACAAAACAACTCCGGCATTACTAACGGATATGTATTCCGGAGCATTGCTTGATAATTTTTCTGCCATTTCTTTTTCTGTTTTAGTTATTAATAATTCGTTGATAATTATCTGTTCCATTTCTTGCTTTGAGATAATTTGCAAGACTGTACCGGCATCATTTTCATTATCCAACTGCCTAATGAATCTTACAAATCGTTTTACCGTTTCACTACCAGCCTCTCTAATCCAACTTTCAGGATCTCTTTCTATCAGGAACCGGATCATAACTGTTTGTAGAGAGCTAGCAGAAACAATTTGCTTATGGAGTAAATACTCTATTATTTGTTCCAATAATTCCGCTTTGTATAGTGATATGCCGGCTACCATACGAATCCAGTCTTTTTTATCAAGCCAACTCGCCCATTCATCTATAGATAGTACCTTTTCGTTGACTAATTTCCGCACAAGTGACAACATTCGTATAGGTTGCCATATAAGATATTGCCGCAACAGACTTTGTTTTACATAAGTATTGATCCGGGAATCTTTCAGCCAATTTGTTAAAGTTGATTCATTCCATTCCTGAATTGGAATTTCTGCAATACTTGTAAGAGAATGTTCCTTTTCCAACGATTTTTCTTTTGGCAACTGCTGTTCCTGTGATGGCACATGAGCATCCTCATTAATATACGGAGTCGTTTCCGGATTTTTATGCAAATGATCGAAAAAGGATTTTTCCTTTTCTAATTCTCCGGCAAGTTCCATTTCGAATTGCTGCCACCGAATCTCTTCGGATGGTTCATAGGTAGCTTGTCCGGCATAACTTAAATGTAGGTAATATATCAATTGTCTGATAATTTCTTCCGGACATACTGTTTTTTGCTCAAAAACTTTCTCATCATCCAACAAGAAAAGCAGCAGGGCTTTTGATATAATATTTTCCTGTTCCCACCCACTCTCTTTCATAATAGAGAAAAGATTGGGGTGTTGCTGCATTATCCCTATTATTTTAGATAAAACTTCAGCTTTAGAGGAGCTGATACGACTTATCAATTCTAATATATCTGCTGTTTTCCAAATTTCCATCAACAGAGAAAGAGATGTCGAACCTGCCGGAATTTGCCGCAATAATCTAATAAAATCATAAGAATGTTCAGATATGTAATTCTGTAACAATTTCTTCTTGAGTTCTTTACTGATACCATCCTGCTTGACCCATGCTACAAAACTTGCCGGTTGATCCAAATACTTTTCAAAGATTAACCGGAAACTCTTCTCATTCTTTTCTGTAACATGAGACCATTTTGCAAAATCTTGCTGCAATAGAAAATAAATATCAGAATCGGAAATAGGCATCTTGTCTTCCAAGAAAAAAGAATTCTCCTGTTGGAGCAACACCTTCAGCACAAATTCAGTTTCATGCATTTTATAAGAACTCTCATTCATAGATAAATCACTAATGAGCGACCGATACATATATTGTGATATTCGTGCCACATTTTCTTTTCCAAACAGTTCTGTCAGAAACATTTTCCCTATTTCAGAAATATTCATATTCCGTATCAAACCTGTGACAGCCCAATCAGCCAATAGAATTGTTATTTTTTCTTTCAGTTCTACTGTCCCTCCCGAGAAGAAAGTGCCTAAATAAGATGTATGTGTTAAGATCCAGCGGTAAAATGGTATCAAAGTAATGCCATGTTGTGCATTTCCTTTCTTTGCCAATCGTACAACCAATTGTTCTAATAAAACTCCATCCATTATAGCAACGCCATCCCTCAACAAAGAATGTTCTTTCAGTAATGTTACCAAACGATCACAATGATTCCGGTAAACTTCCATTTGCCAAGCCAGTATCCTTTGCTTTACAACAATGTCAACAGACACATTTCCCAAAAGAGAACGTAAATGGCCTATCCATTTCAAAGAAGATGTGAATGTTATGGCATCTTCCTGTAAAGTCTTACCAGCCAAAGTCTTTTCTGATAAAATATCATTGTTTAAAATATCATCTGCCAATCCTATAAAGCCATTTTCATCCGAATCTATCCTTTCCGACAAATACAAATGCCCTGATATCTTATCAACTGTATCTTCTATTATTTGCTGATGTAAGCTGGATAAAGGAACATTATTATTTATAGCACCGGATAATTCTTTGTATAAAAGTTGAAGAAATAAAACCACTGCCTCCCGTGAGTTCGTCACACTCTTCTCTCCGGCACCAACCAAATGCAACAGGACGGTACGGATAGAAAGCATAAGAGAATCAGAATTTACACCGGAAAGCCATTTGATTTTTCCGGCTTCTGAGTGTAAGATATTCACCAATCTGATAAACAGTTCCGTAGCATAGAGTGAAACTGATGACATCAATCTATAAGCAAAAGACTCATCTATACACTCTGCCAACAAGGTTAAATTCTGAGGTCGTTCATTCTGTTCCTTTATCAATTGTATAATTACGGATAATTCTCTATCAGCCAGTAATGCCAGAAAACTCCGTTTCTCTGCCGGATTCACATTAGTATCTGTCAACCATAGCATGAGTGCCTGGGCATCAAACGAGATAGGACCACCTTGTGTTTTATTCATGCACACTGGAATCTTGATGAGAGACAGACGCAAGAACATATAATACAGTTCCATATTAAAATAGCCTGTATAGACCGGACTGCCATCCATATTCCGTTCCTGTTGGTTATAAATAATATTCAGCACTTCCAGATAATACTCCTGCCCAAACACTTCAATCAGAAATTGCACAGTCAGTTCCGCCTTTGAAAGATATGCTGAACTAGAACGTTTTCTGATAAAATGAAGTAGCTTTACATTCAGATATTCCTTGAATTGCATTTTATTTCCGAACATGTAAACACCATTGAACGGATAATTCTTTATCAACCAATTATATAAATACATCCAATAGTCAGGCACATCGACTTCCGCATGATTTTCTGATTCCTTATTAATAACCTGCCTCACCATTACCCTATCCAGTAAACCGGCCAAAGAACGAATACTCTTTTCATCTTGCGTTTCATGAATAAAACGAATAACAACAGCTGGCTTTGTATCCAGCAACCTGGCCAGTGAACGGCGTTTTTCATACACAGAGATAGTGGTGTTTAGAAGCCATGACATATAATTTTCATCTTTCTCTTCTTCCAGTAACACAGAGAGCTTTTCAGACAAGGAATGATTAGTACACACCATCTCATGTAAAGATGATAACAGGATATGATTCTCTTTTGCTAATTCCATCAGACACATTTCTTTTTCATCTTGCGGAATGTGTTTATCCTCCACCCATAAGAGCATAACGCGTCCTAGCAGCTCTCCCGGTACTCTCCATATCATTCTGCGCAACCGCTCCGGATAACCAATCGCTTTGTGAAATAAGTCTGCTAATAACCGGGGTGCATGAAGCAGAAGGAATTGCATCTCTTGCTCCATATTAAATTCCGCATCCTCCCATATAGTAGGACAGAAACCTTTTTCCAGATAAAACATCAAACTAGCCAATCGTCTCTGTATTTGTTCTTCCGCACTTTCCCTACTACCGGTTTGCATGGAGCGATAGGAAAATTCACGCTCTAGTTCTTCCTTTAACCGAATAGGAAACTGCTGATAAAAATCCTTCTGCGAAATATCCCCCAAGTTCAATTCCAAACGATCTAACCGAATCAGTTCTTCCTCCTTATCATGGCGGGAAAGAACACCTTCAATAATATCATGTATAGCCTCCCGGTAATAATTGTCCCACCGGGCATACATATCATGGGTAAAAGTCTCATCTTTCATCCGAAAATTAAACCCTATGTTGCCTATATTAATCATATTTCGTCTTTTTCAATTTTCAAAGATTCATTCAATACATCCATCATTGATGTCTGATACTCCTTTATTTCATCTTGTACATAATCGGCAGACAATGCTTTGCACCAATCCTGATAACTATTTTCAAAATACTGCATATGTGCAACATCCAGCCAATAAAAAGCACAATTGATATGTGCCGGCAATAATTCTTCCACCAACTGCCGGAATATTTCCTTGAAACGGGATGAGTGGAAACGAGCTGTCCAGTCCGGCAATACAAGCGAAATTTTAAACGGCTCTGCCGGGATAAACAAATGATGCTCCACTACATAAAAAGCTTCACATTTTCGGTTCAGTTCCCGCAAATAATAACACAGCACATTTGCCCAGTTCCTCAAGGTGGCCTTGGAATTAGACCTGCCCATGTTCAGCCAGCAGGTATCTTCTTCATTCCAAAATGCAAGCAGATATTCCTTACGGTCCAAACTTACCGTTTTATAATTATCTATATTAATGCCGGTACGAAAAAGTCCTCCACTAATCAAATTGGTATTGAAAATCATCAGCTCGTGCCTGATAACCTGGAACATCTGCAATTGTTCTTCTTCAGACATTTCAGGGAGTTCAACAGGTATACTTTCAATATTTGCCGCATCCAGCATTTTTTCATCAATCAACATAGAATTCAATCTATCACGCATTTTCTTGTATTCTTCTTTACTCCCCAACAAAATCAGATTGTGACTGGGCAAAATATTACCGATGGAAATATTCTCGTCCATATTCAATCCTAATAGTAAAGAAATATAAGCCTTTAGTGTAGGTATGTTGTCCTCAGACCGTTCCCCATAAATGTTCCAAGCCTTTGCACGGGTACGGGTCAGACTTGCAACATGCCTGAGGAAATTCAATCTCCTCTTAATGATTTCCTCAGCCGTTTCTCCGTAATAAGACAAATCTTTCATCCAGGCAGGGTTACTGTCTACTCCATATAAATGATCCAGAAAATCCAGATAGCGGTTCTTTATCCCTCTTACATTTCTACCGTATGAATCAAAAGATTTATCTCTTTCCGGCATTCCTTCACTAAATACATCCATTGTGGACAGTACAGCCGTATCCGGCATGATAGAGAGAAGATCTTGCAATTGCCCCAATTCATTCAGTCCCCGTTCAATGATCCAGTCATACATTTTCAGATACATTTCAAACGAACCGGGAATCATTCCATTTTCGGAACATTCCTTGTTCATTTCAATATGATAACATTCCGGATAATCCTTGATAATACTGCGGTACTTACACACATCTCTATATGTACTGACCGGAATTAATGATCTGGAGAAATCTGCTTTCTTACCTTTTACCTCCCGATTGATACGGTTACTCTTCTCTGAAAAATACAATGCTTGCAATTCCTCTATGAAGCGCTCCATATTGACAGGCATCTCCGTGCCTTCTATGCGGACTTTAACATTCAGTTCATTTTGGTATTTAGGAATAAATATAGTATAGCCTTCTTTAAAATCCGAGATCGTCTCCGGTTTATTCTTGCCGGACTTTTCAGAAGTTTTATTATCATTCCTCTTTATCAGATAACATGTTTTAAAAGACTTGATACCCTCTATTTGCATCAACAAGTTGTACAATTCCTGCTCCGTTTCATTTTGCTTTGGGATAATCACACGGAAATCGGTATTCGTTCCGTCCATCCATTCTTCCATAGATAGTTCCGCATTCAAATTGACGTCCTGATACTCCATTCGTATGGACCCGGACAAGTAGTAAATAATATTCCAATATATCTGCACCACGATTGAGGTTGCATCCATTCCCGGTTTAATTTCCAGTTCGGAATGAAAGTCCAGTTCGGTTAGTTTTGGAAAACTGATCTCATTCAGGTTTTCACAAAGATTACGATGGGCATGATATAACCCGCGGACCTGTTTCACCAGATCTTCGCTCGATTTGAAAAAAGGCGAAAGATATAGTTTAATATCATAATTACCTTGTGTCTTGTCGTGAACAACGACATCTACATTATCCAATTGCGGAATTTCAGCCAGCAGCAACTTCCGGTAGTCATCAGATGTTACCGGAGTTGTCGGATAAACGTCTTCTGGAAGAAAAAGGCCGTACTTTTCCGGAACGAAGTTACCCTTCGAATCAGTCAGATAATCCTGAAGTTTGAATCCGAGTTTATAATCTACTTCCGTCAAGGCATAGTTAGCAATATCGGCCGTTGTGACTCCCGGATCATGAGGGTTGAAATCTGTCCAAACTTCTCCTGAAAGATGTTGAAGCTCATCCAGTGTTCTTTTCTGCAACAAGGAATAGAGATCATTTTCTACCTCTGCCTGATCTATATACAAACGTTTTTCTTCCATCACACTCAGTTATTTAATAGTATCAAAATAGTTCCATAACTCTCTGATTTGGTAATGTACCTTTTTAGCTCCGTGTTTCTTCTCTTTTCCTTTTATTTGCAAAAACACTCCGTCTTCCCGCTTATTCCACCGGAAACGGATGGGACTCATCCAGCATCCCCATCTTTTTTGCGGGGACGATATTTTTAGAGGACCTCCCTTACAGTAACCGGCCGTAACATCCGCCATCCGGTATTTATTCCTGTCCACCTTGTAGCTGGCAAGAATATGAAATAGCCGACATTTTGACGTATCCTTCGCTGCTGCAAACTCTATAGGCAAATCATGCCAATAACCATCAGCGGGTATTTCAAGATAACTTTCATTGTCAACCATCGTTTTCCTATCCCCACTATAGGACTCGGCAGCTATCTGCTTTTCCACTTCCAAATCGCTATACACATACATTTTCTTATCTTGGGAAAGAGACAGTACGGCTTCTCCCTGTTCATTCATCAGTATAAATTCTTTTTTATCGCCTATTACAAAAGACCAGCACGGAATTCTTCTCTCCTCTTGAAGCTCTTCAGGGTATTTATAAGCACTTGCCACCCTGCCGCCTTCCGTACCGGAATATAATAAGAGTCCGTCTTTTTCTGTACGCACCTGCCCATCCTCGGCAAAATTAGGTACTGAATCGATTAAATCTGCAAATTGAGACTCGGTAGGTGTATTACCCAACCGGAAATATGATTTCAATATATCTCTGTTTCTTCTATTTCCCATAACTATTCTATTTTAAAGTTTGAACCAATTTCTATCTCACCGATACCTTCCTTAAATGGTAACAATATGATTTGGATATCATGAGGTATCAATACAACCTCTATCGGCATCTGCTCTTTCGGAATATATTGATCTTCCGCATCTATATCCGTAGCCTGCACATCCGGCTGTACGCCGTTGATGGTCAATGCCACCAGTCGCTGGACATCAGGATCATTTGCCAGACGGGTGTGTAACTCCTTATAAGAATACTTTTTCCCCAGTTCCGGCAATTCACCTGTCTTTAGCCAAAGGGCAAAATAATCTTGTATCTGCGAAGTCATCCTGCGGCGGATCTCACCTTCATCCTCTGCATCTTCCTGGAGAACTGCTCTACACTCAATATCCACTTTCCGGTAGGAAGGATTACAAACCTTCAGCGAAACAAAAGGAGAAATGCGCGAGGACAACCAATTTCTTATTTCAGCCAGTTTCCATGTCGGAGTAAGCGGATAAACGTTGCCATCCGTGTGAGAGAAGACTACAACATAGATCTCATTATTTCCGGTACACATTTGCGGAAGGCAATGTACCTTCTGTATTTCCGGAAACTGTTCCAGCACCATCTGTTCATAATTCTCAGGGGTAACAGCTCTGTTCCGGTGAGAAATGCGGGAACTTTGACGTACAGATACTTCCGGTACCGTCTCTTTCGCTTTTCCACCAAAACCGGGTAATGGTTGCAGAATGTTTCCCACCCTCTTGTCTTCCGGTTTCATTTTCTGAATGGTTCCGGCAGGAAGTGAAATTCCATCCCCATTTTCTGCAATCACTTTCAGATAATTCAAATAAATGGCACGTATAGCGGGGTATTGTTCTATATCTCCTTTCAAACGAACTCTTAACCAGAAGAAAGGCTTGTGTTGTAATTCCACCGGAAGAAGCAATTCTATGAATCCGTTTTGGGTCAACCCGTATGTTTCTTCCAGTAACAAATCTTCAGGATTCAATGCCTTCCATTTTCCATCATTCCTATAGTCTATTTCCAAATAAGGAGATACTGTCACAACATTGCTTTCGGCAAAAAACATATCCTTCTTTACATAAGAGAGATCTACATACAAAGAGATTTTTTTATCACTCTTCATACCTGCAAACTTTAAATACAGATTGCGGTCATTTCTCAGGTCTTCTATAAATTCATGACATGAGCCGGAACTTAAAGGACACTCCTCATTCCCCGAAAAACCGGTAATCCTTGAAAGCCGGACCGGTATCGCCTGTTCATCATTACTCCGCCAACTGGCTTTATAGTCTAATTCAATATCCGAAAGTAAAGGAACTACCGGTGCAGAAGGAACCTCCTTCTGATCCTTTTCCTTGTGACGGCTATTGTAAATCATAACATCGGCAAACAGTCTGCGATATTCTTCCATGCCGAATCCTATGGACGGAGCATTCAATGTCACACGGAAAAACAGACTAGTTCTCCTCCCATGCACACTGTCCGGTACATTGAGGCGAACGGCTATCGGCTTTCCATTCTCATCCGTCATTTTAAAGGGGATTCCCATTTCTTCTTGTAATACCCCGTCTTTTTCCCGAAAAAGAGGAAAAGAACTTTCCGGACAAAGATACCATCTTTCATTCTTCCGGTATTCAGCTTTTATCCGGAAAGATTGATTGGTTAAGGCAGAATGCTTAGTATAATTCCGATAAACAGAACTGTAACCGCCCTGTACCTGTGGCAATTTACTCCATACCCCTTTCAGTAATACTTCTGTAACTGTTTTCCTGTTAATTTCCTCATTGCTGAACATAAACCAACCACCTTTCTCCGCTTGTGTACCGAAAGGATAAAAAGACTGGGTAGCATCGATTTCTCCCAATTCATTATACAGGTTGAGATGACGGATACCTCTTACTTCTATATCAATACCTATCCGGTTAAACACAACTTCTTTTACCCAGTTATAAGGACTGTTCTCATTCTTCATCCATATTCGTACACAAGGATTACGGGTCGAAAAATCATGTATTTCACTTTGACACGCACATAGTGGAGATTCCAGTTCGGTTATCGTAAAATCAAAGATCAAATTCGTTTTCCCCTTCTTCTCGCCTATAGTGGCCATTGGGGTATATGTCATCCAGCCCTCCGCACAGCTCACTTGCAATTCAAATGCGTCAAGCAAATCAAAATAAGCCAGCCTCTGTTCCCGTAAGCGGGATGCAGATTCATCCGTAAGCTGGAAAAAAATACTTACTTTCCGGTTTCCTTCCTCCAAAACAAGCATATGAGATTCAAGCATCCATCCACATGTAACATCGGTACGGTCTTCTCTGTCAAATAAGATGGTATTATCCGAGGCATTGGCAAAATCTATTTCCTGCGTATACATTTTGCGATGCCGCCCTTCATCTTTCTGCAAGAATATGGTACAAGCTCTTTCCAGTTTGCCACTGGTGAGATACCTTGGTTCTTCATTAGAGTAATAAAGCTCTTGTCCGGCAGCATTTGCTCCGGCAAAGAAACGAGTACCGGCAGGCAATACAAAGCCTTCTTTTAACGGATTTACAGCAAGGTATGTCTGATCCTGTACAGTCTTTCTTTCTGCCGTCCTAAGTATTTCATTATGATAATAATCAGGAAGAGCCAGCAAAAAATTATTAAACTTATCCGAGACAAAGCAATAATTACGGATATAGACCAGCAACAGTGCCAATGACGCATCCATCGTTCCGCTATCCTCTATCATCTGTATGTATTTGTCACTTTGCTTCTTGATCTCCCGTAATACCTGCAACATCTGGTAATAAGGTTGATTAGCCGGATTCAAGCTGCGTCCCGGATGAAATTTCTCCGCCACCTTCCCCTGCAACGCATCAGATAAATGCTGCCGTATGGAACGGGCTGCCTGAATAGAAGAATTATGAGACGAGATTCTGTCATCCAGCCATTGGGTGCGTATGAACGCATCCAGTCGGTTATTCCAGTCAACAATTTTTCCCTTCAGGTTTTTCGCATACAATTTCTGGTCCACCGTGCCTCTGCTCCTCACGAAAGTATCTTTATATTCCTCCGTATTCTTTTGAACAATCTCTATCAATACAGTTAACACATGGTTGTGCCATATATCAATCAATTTGTTAGTTGTTTCCCGGTCACGGTCGTAGCATTCCTGTTTCCAGGCAATAGACATCACCCACTGAAAAAGTTTTTTCCAGTCGCTTTCCAGTGCCTTGAACCTTCTGAGCCTAGCCTTATCCTGTCGGTATTCCTCCTGAATCAGCCCTTTTCTATAATTATTTTTCCAATGAGCCATAATCGTCCTGCTTCAAATCCGTACCTTCATTCAAATAAAACGGGTAAACCATATTGCTTCTTCTATTAGTCTGACGCACTGTATAATCCAGCTTTATCTTCATCACACCTTCCTTTTCATTAAGATCAAGAGAAATATTGTTCAGAGAGATGCGCGGTTCAAAAAGAATAATAGATTTCTCTATTTCTTCCTTTATCAAAGTCTGCGTAGTGGTATCCATTTTCTCGAATACAAATTTCCTGATCGGACAACCATAATCATAACGGTGTGTCCGTTCTCCGGGTGAAGTACTTAGTAAAGTCCACAAACTTTGACGGATGTTTTCCTCTTTCTCTACCATTACCGTCATTTTGTTTTCTGCATCCAACTTGGGGGGATAAGCCCATGCTTTACCTAAATAAGAATCGTTCTTCATATACTTTGATTTTAATTTTGTTCATTTCAACCGCCTATTTGTACAGTAGGACATCCGGCTACGATGCTTCCACCGTGTGCTGTCGTATCTCCCATCCTTGCTGCGGGTTTTCCACCAATCATGACGGTGGCAGACCCCTTGATAATGGTATCGGGTGGTCCCACACAAACACATAAATCTCCCATTACGGCTGCCGGAAGTTTACCTATCATTACTGTGGGCATTCCCGGTCCTGTTATCGGTCCGCCAACATGCGGTATGGGCGATGGAAACGCCGGAGTCTGCATGGGGCAGGTATGCATATCTGTTAATCTTGCTGCGGGTGGCATCATCTATTATTTTTTAATTCTCAATTTTTAATTTATCATTACCATTGCTCCTTTCACCGTGGTTTGCCCGGAGGCAGACAATTCTGCCGTTGCATTTCCTTTGGCGGTGAATCCTATTTTGGCGCTTGCATTCACATTGGCTCCCTCAATGGCTACATCTGATTTTGCGGTAACTCCCACCTTGGCGGTAGCATCCAGTGAGATATTTCCTTTGGCTTGCAATTTGATGTCTTTTGCCGATGAGAGAAGTATGCCGCTGTCATCCATCACTATTTCATTCTTATTCTGGTCAGCCAGCTTGATGGACTTTCCATCGTCACTAATCTCTATGCTATTTTTCCCGGGAGTATGTAAGGTGATGATTTTCTTCTCTTCGTCAAATTCAATTGCCAATTTGGAACGGGTAACAAATGCTTTTGTGTTATTTTCCGCTTCATTTTCAAAAGGAGGTTGATGTTGGCTTCCATACATGCTTCCCAGTATCACCGGACAACCGGGATGGTGATTAATGAAGCCTACAATTACCTCATCCCCTTTCTCGGGAAGGAAAAAGCTGCCTGAGGCATTCGTGGCATACATGGTGGAAAGACGCGCCCATAATTCCTTCTTATCGCCGTCCATCCAAGGAAGTTCCACTAGTATGCGGCATTCATTGGACGGATCATCTTCCAACTGCTTGACCACCCCTATGTGCAAACCTTCCAATCCGGGTAAAAATCCAGAAGCAGAAGGTGATACTACATCCGGCTCATCTGTTACAGAAGAAGGATTGATTCCTATTCCGACTTCCGTGATCCATTCGTTATTCTCTATATTGTGAGTAACAGCACCTACAAATACATTTCCGTTAAACCTCTTTCCCAATCCTTTCAGTTCAATGAGGCATCCGGGTACTGCTTCCGGTGCACCATAGAAACTAAATTTCCCTTGATAACGGGCAAGTCCTGCCTTCAAAGCCAGACTATCCACCCATTCTTTCAGCGCGCCATCCTCCGTGGGGGCGTCTGTCTGTATCAGCAGACTGTCTCCTGCGGCAATAACATCGGGTTGCAAGTCCCCCTGCTTGTTCAAAGCGGGCGCCGATGCGGCAACCTTTACTATATTTTGCTCTGCCGGATTCCAGGAAACGCCTTCATACGTTGTATATTGATCTCCACCGGAAAGTCCTCCGTCAAAGCTGATTAAATCGACTCCATAGGTAACAGTCAGTACCGGAGCAGCACTTACCTTCGGCTTGAAAAATGAAAGGTCAGCGCCACTGGTGAAAGCAAACAAACCACAGGCATCTGCCCGGGACAAAGCAAAATCCCAGTCCGTAGCATAATATTGTACCATTTCAGGGTGTTCATAGCCGGTATCATCCACTTTTACACTGCCATAAGCCGAAAGAACTTCCTGTATCATGTCGCAATCCTTCTTCTTCTCAAAAATGCGGTTTCTCCTACCCTGTGTAGCGGGAAAAGCGTTATCCCTGCATTCCACCACCATTTGCGAACGAAATCCTTTTCCAATGCGGATGCCGGACTGCATGATGATTCCCTCGAAAAGAGTAGCCTGACTGTTCAGGTCTCCCGCATCAAAACGAATCGTGTTGCCGGGTTTGAAGAAATCAGAATCAGTTTCGTCAAACGTTTGTTTATCCATATTTCCGGCATTAAATTTCAGTGTAGCTTTCCCTATATGGTTCAGCTCCAAACGTATGGAAACAGAAATCAGTTCATACGAGCTATCCAGCTTGGTACCATTGCAGTAGGTATTCCATGCAAGGACCCTATCTTTATAAATTGAAGGTGAATTTGCCATTGTATCAACTCTTTTTTAGAGGTGGAAACAAGAGTTCGGTTCCGACTGGGACTTCTCTGAATCCATTCAAATTATTAAATTTGGCTACTTGTGCCACTAAACGGGAATTCCCGTAAATCAAATGGCAAAGATTAGCCAATGTATCATTTTCCTTTATCACGATCAGGCGTGACATATCGGGGGGGAGTTTGGAATATTTCTTTTTATCTTCTTCGCTGCCGCGGAATCCGGAGAATGTGAGGTTTACTTTTGCCCGTAAAGGAAGTCCTTCGTTATTAAATAAAGTATAGTCAGCCTGCATTGAAGTAAGTTGCCCTTTAAAAAATATTTCTCCAAAAGCAATCATAATATATGAAGGACGATGCCCTTCCTCATTATAAGTATAAAGAAAATTCTCCAGTTCCTTCACTTTATTATATGCATAGTCCGTATCCTTGGTGCCTTCTACGACACCGGTAGTATCTACCGTATAACTAAACGAGAGTTTCTCAGGCTCATAACTTTCAAAGGTATTGCTCCCATTGGTAGTCCCTAATTGCTTATCTTTTCTGTAAACAATCCTTTTATTCGATTTTAGGGATTCGGGATTAATTCCCAAAGTCATTTTTTCCGGATTATGCTTTTGAGTGAATAGTTCGTCCTTAAAAGCAAACATTCTCATCTGTTCCATACTAGTCGCTATTTATTAACGTTCATTCTTTTTCCTGCCTGAATCCTGTTGTTGTCCTTGCAGTTCAATAATAATATCTTCCTTTATTTTGTCCAGTACTTCATTGGATACATCAGTCCTTTGCACAACCTTGTTCTCCACTATGGTCAGTACATGTATTTCTTTTATTACAATTGGCATTTTAACTTACTCGTTCCAAGGTTTTACATTTCAACGTTAAAGTCTCAATAGACAATTTACTTTCTTCAGAGTTCATCGGACTCAAACTCCACTTTATGGGAAATGCCTGTGAACATTTCCAACTAGCATAAGGCTGATTATCCGGGTCCAAAAGAGAAATAAGCAGTAGGCAAGGTCTTATTTTATTGTTACCGATCATGAAAGAAAAACACTCCTTCACCCATTTGGCAATTTCTTTGTCTATAGCTTCCAAAGGTCTTTTCAACACAATATTAGAATGGTTGATTTCTCCGGTAGGTAAGAGTTGCCCTCCATCATCACCAAGAGGATGAATCATCTTGGTAGTCATTGACATTTCCAAACCACTCACTTCCATAAAGGAAGCTGTGGCTTGTTGGCTTCCCCACTGGAATACTACATTGAAGTAGAAACTCACAGGGGGAATCCAATTGTTATTGTTACCGTCAGGCATCAGGCTAACATTTATTTAATGGTAATACCTTCGTGTACCAATACTAATGTTTCCATAGCAACGCCATTACCATCTGCTTTGAATCCTTCGACAGTAATCTTCTTCGGCCATGCATTAGCCAACTCCCAGGTCTGAGCCGGATTTCCGCCTTCGTCCAATAAACTGATAGTAACTGTGCGTCGTTTTACAGTGTTCAGTTTGATCTCTCCAATCCAATCCCAGAAATTCTTGTCGGAAACAAAAATACCTTTTTTCAGCGTTACGTCACCACTCTTAACCAGTCCGGGCATTTTTACTTTTGTCAGACTCTTGTCATCTCCGGCGCGATACTCTATTACATCATGTTCTCTATCCAGGCCAGATACCTCTTTAAAAGACATTTCGCCTACATCGGTTATTGTAACTTTAAAATAAAACTCGGTCAACGGCCATATTTTGGGGTCTTGTGCTTCCCCTGCCATAATTTTTTGTTTTTAAATGATTTATACTATTGTTCATAATTTTAATTTAGATTCATCAGCTCTTCTGCATCTGTTGCTGGAATGTGATTTCAATGAATTCAGCCGGATGTGAAATAGCAACCAATACGGTAATACGCATGATACCTTCCAAGATATCCTCCGGAGTCATTGTGTCACCCAATCCTACGTGTACACTGAAAGCGTCTTCGGGAACAGCACCTACCAAGCCACCTCGCTTCCAGATGCCGCGAAGGAAGTTTTCAATCATACATTTCATATTCAGCCAAGTATTCGCATCGTTTGGTTCGAATACATAAGCACGGGCGGCATTCTTTACAGATTCTTCCAGGAACAACATGGTGCGGCGAACATTGATATAGCGCCAGTCCAAAGAGTTTCCGTCCAAGGTGCGTGCGCCCCATACTTTAATGCCTTCGCCAACGAATGAGCGGATCGCATTGATAGCCTTTCCGTTGGTAGGAACGTTCAAATCTTCCTGTTCTCTGTTAGTCAGATTCACTTCCGGTTTCAGGACAAAGTTCACTGATACATTGGCAGGAGCTTTCCATACTCCGCGTGAATTGTCCACCATGGTATAAAGACCTGCCATAGAAGCCGAAGGAGGCAACAGATTCAGATAATTTTTCACCTGCCTAATCATCAATTGATACGTGCTCCAGTTCTGTAACAAGGCTCCGTGGAACTCTGCTTTTTTATGGCTTGCCACATTAGCATCCAAAATCTCGTTGATTGCTTCATTTGCGTAATTCAACAGGTTGGAACCGGCTGCAAAGAAAGCTTTAAAGTCGCGTTCTGTCTTGGCATCCCATGAAAACATATCTGCCGCAATATCATTATCGGCCAACAGAGATGTTTCAAGCCACGGATAATAAGCTGCTCCATAGGACAAATCATTATTTCCAATGTAAGTTTGGAAGTCTTTGATCTGCTCTTCCATAGTCTGATTTTCAGCAGTTTTAGCCTGTACATCCAGGATAGAGAAACGATTTTGCATTTTGCCGCAATGGTTCAATGCCATTACCTGAAGATCCCAGCCACTTGGAGAATATACCGCTTCCGGAATCACCACCATTGTTATTTCCTGTTCTTTTTCCAAGGCTGCCATTGCACTGCTTACCATGTCTTTGTTCAGCAGCTGATTTTCAGCATACGTTCCTACGGAAACAATGTAACAAGTACCGCCTCCATTGGCAAAGAACATTCTCATCTGGTAATAGAGCGTGAAACGATTCTTCTCCTGTCTCTTGGCTGTGAACGCATACTTGGTAGAGACTTCCGTAGCCTCACTTTCGCCGTTTTCTCCTTCGGCAGCAATTGTCTCTTTATACTCTACCGTGTGAGAGAAAAGACAATCATCCGGAGCAGCGCCGTCTGTCTTGTTAATACTCAGGATAAACTTTTCTTCCGGTCCTCCACCGAAAAACTTCAGATATTCCGTCATTGAGGATATCTTCCATGGTTTACCTTTCAATTCATCTTTTCCATTCACTGCCTTTTCCGTAATACCTATAAAAACAGGAATTGCAGTTGCAGCTTCCACTACCGAGTTCGGAAAAGCGCTTTTTTCAACGATGTAAACACCGGGGGTTTTCATACTTCCCATAAAAAATAATTTTTTGAATAATGAAATAATTTAAAGATAGCAGACTTTCCGGATTATGTCCGGATCATCCGAAATGTATTTCCCGGGCTGGGGACATTCTATAAACCTGCTCACAGTCCGTTTCTTGAGAGGGTTTTCCTGAATCACAGTAGAAAGAATCATCTTATAATCAGGAAATTCGAGGGCACTGACGGGAACCGTAGAGACGGTCCGCCACACATTGTTACCGAATGGGCTGTTTTCCAGCCGTTCGGCTTTTTCAAATATGATACGGTTCTTGGTTTCTTCCAACAGAAGGTTTCCAAGGTTTTCTGTTTTATTGTCGCGGATAATGAACAGGTACTCCCACCGGAAAGCCATGGGTTGAAACCCGATGACATAGCTCATTGGTGTATCTTTCTGTGCTCTTTGCAGTAACTCATGAGTCGGTTTCACTCTTATTCTGCAAAATTCCGCGCCCCATTTTTTCTCGTCGGTGGCTTCTAAAGAAGTAGCTATATTTATTCGTTCAGTAGCATCCAGCTTTAGTTGATAAAAAGTTTGGGGATGATATTCCTCCAGTTTTGTCACTCTGAAGAAATCAGCATCAAAGGTTTGCATGGATAGTTCCAGCACATCTTCGGCTTCAAAACCAGGGCAGTCCTTGCGCAACAGCCACTCCCAGCCTCCTACACTTTCTATAAAGAGGAGACCTCTGCGGTGCATCAGTTTTTCGGTCTCTAATGTAGGGGTCAAGTTGATATGCTTGTTGACGGGTGTGGTATAGTAAGGATGCTCCAACTGTACACGAATGAATGTAATGAACTGTTCCATAGTCTCTTTTTTTATAGTTTTATATCCGGCTGTTTTGATATTTGTCCTGCTCCTGTCATTTCCTCCGAGTCAATGACCAGACGTCTCAGTTTGCACACTACCGAGGGGTAATACTGCCCGCCCAATGTAGTCCACACATTATTGATGTCCTGAGAAGACAAAGTTACGATTTCTATGGTATAAACCTGTCCCTCAAACTCGAAACTTGAAACCGTTTGTATGAATTTTAAAGTGTCCGACAATACAGAGAGTGACTCGACATATCTTTTCTCATCATACACAGCGGCAAACATCAGATTAAGATTCAGCAATAAGGGTGGTGTCAAACGGACATACCCGTCTGCCTTTTTCTGTATGGGAGCGTTGATGCCTCCGGATGTCTCCCGTTCTATGTTCAGCAGAGAGACAATCAGCTTGCAGGACTTTTCCTCCGCGCCGTTTCCTATGAAACCCACTTCTGCAATGCCTTCAGGCTGATGATATTTCTTTAGCAGATATTCATCCAGCCGGGCTGCATAATATGTCAAAATGTCTTGTATCATAACCATATCGGTATCTTGTTTCATTTCTCTTACTCTGTTACCGGCTTTTCAGAATCTGCCGTGAAGCTTGTTGCTAGCTTACGGTTGCAAAGTTGGGAATTAGTTTATGAAGAAAAAATTATTATTTTTAGATTGTGCAAAACAGTTGCTGAATGTTGCAGTTGGTTCTTTAAACGGTATTTTCGGGGGGCAGGAAAATATGAAGAGAAACAAGGAAAAGGTATATATTATCCTTGAAAATGAACGTCTATTTTAGAAAAACAGACGTCCGTTTTTTTAAGATGGCTATTGCTTAATTTATGAGTGTACTTCTTCACATACCCTCATTTCCATTCCTTTATATACTACTACAATTTTGTGCAGCCGGGTGGTGCCGATGGCATTTCTCACTGTATCGGTATCAGCATATCGGTTTGCTTGGGCGATGCCTTCCAGGCGCAGTTCTTCTACGCAGCTTTCGGGATCTTTGTATTTGGCATATTTCAATTCGATGATGTAGCTATGCTCCATATTAGGATAAATATCAAGCAACGGACATAGGAAAATATCAGCATATCCTGCCTGTGTGTCTGCCTCAGAGATGGGACGGTAAAATCGGTTCTGTGCCGTCATGGCTAATGTGAAACCATGTACAAAGAACTCCCCTTTCTGCTTATCGCGTTGTGAGGCGTAACGTTTCAGGCATTCGGCTATGTAGTCGAAGTAGGCACGCCATTCACCTTGGTAAGCTATGGACTTGGACAATTGGTCTTTTTCATAGCTGTCAAAACTGAGGTCGATTTCATTATATGTATTTAGTAAATAGGTATAAAGTTGCTCGCGAACTACTTGGTTGGGAATGGTCAGCTTTGATTCATCTTCGTATATGCCACTGATAGTAAGCATGCCAAAATAATAAAGCAAACTCACGAAATTATCAGGATCAACAATGTTACTGGCAGGGAAACCTTTCTTTAGCTTTCCGGTAATGTATCCCTGGCTTACCAATGTCTGTATAACGGAAGCATCATGCACAAATTCCTTATCTTTACGGATAAGCATACGCAACTTTTCGTAGTCAATGCGGATATTATCTTCTATCATGTCTTCCGGCACTTCACCATACAGAATGTAATTCTTAACAAAATAGAGTACCATATTAGAGTTGTACATAGTAGTCCGACCATAACTTTTCTGTGCAAAGCAATAGTTATCATACCACGGTTTCATCATCTCTATCAACTCGTCAATAGTGTGATGGAAAGGACTCTTGGTGGAATAATAGGTCAGCATTTCGCGTACTTCTTCCTCAGTGAAACCCATCATTTCATTAAATTCCGGCGAGAGTGAATAATTAGTACCGATGTTGAATCCACTGGTCAAGTCGTCCATCGTCACGGGGCTTACACCGGTAATGAAGCAACGCTCAATGCTGGAATAGGTACCGGCTTTCACCTTGTTGAAAAATGCACGCAAATAACCTTCCCCGTGTGTTTCGTCGGTATAGCGTTTCAGGCTTTCGGCATCCGAGAGAATAGCATTGGTAAAATGATCGTATTCGTCTATAAAGAGATAAATCTTCTGTCCGGCACGGGCGCATTGCTGATAGAGAAAATCAATTTGTTCTACTGCTCCTTCTACCTCACGCAATCCCTCTAAGGTATCTTGTGGCAAATAGTCAGCATATATCTTGACAAAGTTCTCGAAAGTAATACTGCAATGCGCATCCAGACCTTTACGATAGTTGTGCAACTCGCCATCAATACCCGAGAAGTTGAGATACAACACCAGATAACTGTTGCGGTCTGCTGTGGGATGTTTCCCTATATAAAGGTCACCAAACAGGGCATCAAATCTGTCCTTGGCACGCACATCATAATAATGTTGCAGCATATTCAGCGTCAAGCTCTTGCCGAACCTGCGCGGACGGATGAAGAAGAAAAACCGGTCAGACTGTTCTATCAAGGGAATGTATGAGGTTTTATCCACATAATAATAATCATCCCGACGAATCACAGCAAAATTCATCATGCCGTAAGGGAGTCTCTTCCTGTCTGATAATACATATTCCATAACTTATGCCTTTTTATGAGTTCACTTTGAATAAGTGTAAACAAAGATACGCTCTTTCCGCTACTTCCCAAACAAACGCTCTTTCTTTTTTGTTTCGCACCGCATCTTTTCCTTACTTTACTTATTTACTTTCATCTAATTTCCGCTTACTATGCATAGCAATAAACCTTCCCTTGGCATATCTGTTTGCAAATGATACGCGCAATGCGGAAACAAAAAAATAGAATATTATGGATAAAAAAGAAAGAAATGCAGAAGTCATAATGATGCCCGATTTGGCATCCTATATGCAATCTGTGATGGCACAACTGGAAAAGGACAAGAAACGTTCGGCAGTACATACCTACACCTATACGCTGAAATCCATTACAGAGTTTTATGGCGGAGTAGGCAAGTCGATGCCGGTAGATGAAGTCTTCACACCGGGCAAGTTGAAGGAGTATGAAGAATGGATGAAACAGGAAGGGATGCGAAAGAAGAATGAAACTCCGAAAGGATTGAGCCTGAATTCCATCTCCACCTACATGCGAAGCCTGAAAGCTGTGTATAACCGCCTTGCCGATGAAAAGGTACTTCCTTATAACCCGAAACTATTTAATGATGTGTACACCAAAGTGGAATCGCAAACCAAGCGGGCTTTGGCAAAAGAGCAAATGAATGCATTGCTGTGCACCGACCCCAAGCAACTACCCTTGGGAATGCAATGTGCACTGGCTTATTTCCTGCTGATGTTCTTATTTCGCGGAATGCCGTTCATTGACCTTGCCCACCTGCGCAAGCAGGATGTGAAAGGCAACCTTATAATATACAACCGCCACAAAACGGGACGGCAAATGGCGGTACGCATTCCCAAAGAGGCAACGCGGCTGATGGAAGAATTTAAAAACAGGAATCCCGATTCCATCTACTTGTTCCCTATTCTGGACGAACTAAATAAAAAAGACAAACAAGCCAAGAAGAACAGCAAGATGAAAAAGGACAAAGAACTATATCTGGACTACCAACGGGCACTTCGCAACTTTAACAAGAAGTTGGAAAAACTGTCCGTGCTGTTTCTGCCCGGTGTGAAACTGAGCTCCTACACGCCCCGGCACACATGGGCCACACTGGCATTCCATGCCGGAGTAAGTATCGGCATCATCTGCAAGGCACTGGGACATTCCTCTATAAAGGTGACGGAAACTTATCTGAAACCTTTTGAAAATGAAAAAGTGGATGCAGCAAATGATGAACTGATTATCTCTGTTTCAGAATACGATGGAGTAAAAAAAGCCGGATAACGGATTACTATAGAGAGAAGTATTACTTTCCAAGTAACAGAAAGTCCATCGCTAACAATGATAAAAAAGGAGTTTTTTATCATCTGATTTCGCAGAATAAAACAATTTATAGATGAATAAAGAGAATAAGAGAGCAGTCCGTATTTGAGAAGTCAAAAATGGAAAGGAACTTTATGCGCTTTTGTGGCACTAAAGTAGAAACAATATGTTATTTTGTCGAGTTATGCGTCGATAATCGTATGAATTTTATTAAGTAAATGTAAAAAACGAGCCTTTTATTTGGATAAGTAAAATAAAGTTTCGAGATTTGCCGCGGAAAAAATCCATTACTTGGAAAGTAACAGTTAAAACGACAAGCCGCCATGCCGACACGATTTTTGCAACCTCCATTATCCCGTTACATATTCGTATTAATGAATAAAAAAGCACATATATGATGAAAATGAGTATTTACAAAGAATATCACGCCAACCAAAAAATAAATTTGATTGGGAAATACAAAGTATTAGCCTTTGCGCTCGCTGCCTTGCTATTGGCAAGCTGCTCAAAAGACGACTCCCATAACACCCCGCATCCCGACAAAGGAGCAGTAGTAATCACCACCGACTGGGCATCCGCCCTCTCGGCAGCCGACATCCCCACAACTTATTATGTGGACATAGACGGAAAAGCGGTGCAGACAAACCAAGCAACCGCCTGCTACCCCTACCTGCAGGAACCGGGCAGCCATGACCTGCTGGTATATAACACCCCCAAGGGCATGGAGCAAAACGGAGAAATCGCCACCGTAAACCCATTGCCCGACGGCACGCTGGAACCGATGCCCGAATACTTGTTCTCGGCTACCGCGCAGCTACAGGTGGTGAAAGACGACACCTTGCGGGTAACCGTTCCGATGAACCGCCTCCTCTGCCCCATCGAGCTAAATCTTTCGATGAACGGAGGAAGCATCGATAAAATAGAACAAATCACCGCCACACTGAGCGGCATCACCCCCTCAGTGAATATGCGCAGCGGAGAGCGTGGCGGAGAATCATCAGTAGCCAGCCTCCGGGTGCAGACCGGGCAGAACCGCAGTGCAGCACGTACCGAAACCTCAGTGCAACTGAAATGCCGAATGCCCGGAGTCAGCACCACGGAGCGACAGATACTGACCGTGACCCTGACCATGCAGGGAGGACAACAGAGCATTCTCACCTCCGAC
>ENA-OWPN01001104-OWPN01001104.1-human-gut-metagenome-genome-assembly--contig:-NODE-1104-length-27864-cov-4.353339_pt1 | contig 27864 bp, 27 predicted proteins | sample MGYA00248266_ERZ651850 | MGnify/ENA primary metagenome ERZ651850 (study PRJEB26924, sample SAMEA4378296) | human gut metagenome | biome: human gut; feature: human-associated habitat; material: faeces... | reverse complement strand
TTGCCTTTAAGGTCAATTCCTTGTTGCGTAAATGGTGGTTGCTCATAACGGTATAACCTTTGTTCTTTTCCACGCGGAAAACTGCCATAGCTTCGTCACTCCTTTTCGTTGGATTTGTTACGCAGTAGAAACGCGGTTTTGAGGGAAAAGGTATCAACCCTTGTCTTTCTCATTTCCACGCTCTAAGAGCCGCATAAATCAAGGCTTTGTTTGCCCTTACTGCGTAACACGAGGGCATAAAAAAAGCAGCGTTCCTGTTCTCCTGTGTAGGAGTGAGAAACGCCGCCTTATAGGTGGTGCTTATTTTATTTTTTCTTTTCGACGTGCCGCGTAAGGTGGTGCAGCGGTCTATCCGGCAGTCCGCAGGTGCTTTTTGCATATCAAGGCTCAATTCGTTAAAAGTAGTAAATGAGTAGTAAAATCAATCTGCAAACCTGCGAATATGCCTGCAAATCAAGCATTTTTCAAGACAATCAACTAATTTATATTTACATCTGATTCTTCTTTCTTCTCATACTTTTTTAACACCTTCACAGAAAATAAAAGGATTCCTGTCATGTGTTAGAATAGTATTGAAATCAGCTAGATCAGCTAATCTATTCCATTTAATCCTTCTTCATAAATCCTATTATCCTAGTTAGTAAAACCGTTATATTGGGAACTTTATCATATATTGTTATAACAGTATCTATTTACACAAAACAATATACCATAGTAACCGAAGGTTAAAAAACAGGTATCCGCCGTATTTTTAAGCTGCTGAAGAAGATCAGCTTCCAACACCTGAATTTATGGAAATCAAAGATACATTCCGTGTGAACCTTTATCGTCCTGATATTTTGAAGCCGATAAAGGCCGATAAAAAAACCGATAAATGATATACGATGGCAGCTCCTACTGGATTTGAAGAATATATCATAAAGCTATCTGCATGATTCGTATATTGTATTATATAGAACAAGATACATTTGTAAAAAAGCAAACATTACATATTAGAATGATTCCCTTTTTAAAATTTTATTGAAAATACGCAGGCAGAAGATTAACAGCTATGTAAATACTCTGAACTTCATCGGGTAAGACGGTAAGAATATATCACATGGTTATCTGTTAGAAACCAATTCTTCACACGATAATAATAGACCCGTGGATATGTTTCCAGCCATACATCGCGAACCTCTAAAACACATAACGTATCCTCATACAAAACCAGCTTCTCATTACCCTTTGGCATCAAGGAACCTACACCTATTGTATAAAGAATTATCACTATCCCTGGCAGTATACGTTTTGCTTTTGCCATGCGCAAGACAAAGGTCACAAGAAGCAGCAGAATATATCCTATGTACATCCACTGCTTCGGAAACATACGCAAAGAGTATCCCATTTTATTTAAGACAGCAAGCAGTATAAAATACAGAATTGGCAACAGCCATAACAGCAGATAACAAAATGAACGTATACGTGTAATGGGATCCTTTTTCATATGCCTGCCTCCATATCTGCTTTGTCTGACCTTGCTTTCATGATGTCTATAGTAAGCTGTTACGCTTCGTAGCTCGTGATAAATGTTAATAAGAAATCAACCCATAGGATATGGAGAAGAAATATATAATGATAGCATATATCATAAATATACATTTCAAATAATTCGCATCCCTGAATTTCAGCTGTGAATCATAGCGCAATATTTTGTGATACCTTCCTTTATTCTTTTTACAAGCCTCCTATTATGGCGGCAACATTTCCTCACACTTACTCAAAGAAATTCATTTTGCTTAGCTTGCAATACTGTGCAACACCGGACAACAGGACTTCTTCGTCAAAATCAAAGTCATGCGCATGCAAAGCAATTCCCGTTCCTGTCCCAAGGAAAAAGAATACACCGGGAACCTTTCGCTGATAATGCGCAAAATCCTCGGAAATCATTTCCGGCTCCTCCAGCAATACGATATCCGGATCCATGCTACACACCTGATCCACCAGCGCAGCATCATTCATAACAGCCGGATAGCCGCTATTGATATCAAAGGTAAAGCCTGCTCCCTGCTCCTCGTAGGTCTTCGCAAGCTCAAACAGACGCTGCTTCATATACTGATAGGTTTCATCCTGAAAGGCGCGCAGTGTTCCCTCCAGTCGTGCATGATTCGCCACTACATTGCGCACAGTCCCACTTTTAAACAGTCCAAAACGCAACAGCCGATAGGTTTCTGGTGACAGCTCTTCCTTTTCCATTTTATACAAATCCAGCAAATAGTGCGCCGCGATTTCCATGGCATCAATGCCTTCCTTATACTTGGCCGCATGTGCACTCTTGCCTGTAATGTCGACATTCACCTCACTGGAACGGGCCATAAATTCATTTTTGCGTGTTGCAATGACTCCTTTATTCAGCATCGGCCATACATGAAAGCCGAAAATACGCCTGATACGATACTGTTCAAATATACCGCTTTTACACATCGGCTCTGCACCGCCCGGAGTTTCCTCTCCCGGCTGAAAAATGAGAACCACGTTATGCGGAAGCTCCTTATAATAGGTAGACAGCTGATGTGCAAATTCCAGCAGCATCGCCATATGTCCGTCATGACCGCAGGCATGCATACAGCCCTCATGACGGGAAGCAAACGATCTTCCTGTAGCCTCAGTAACCGGCAATGCATCCATATCACTGCGAAATGCGATACTATCTGCCCTTCCCGCATCAAAAAAAGCAACCACACTGCTTGGAATCGGTGAGCTTACTGTACAGGGAAGCTCCCTGAGAGCCTCTTGTATATACGCCTGTGTCTTTGGCAGGTTTAGTTCCAGTTCCGGAATCTGATGCAAATCTCTGCGAAATGTCCTTATTCTTTCCAACATATGCTTCATCCTCCCTGTTTCATGTTATGTCTATTATATAGGAAACCATCCCTCATGTAAATATTTTCATTTTATGAAATTAAATCACATTATTTTCATAAAACGGTTGTAATTTATCTTGAATAGTGATATGATACAGAAAAATAGATAGAGGCGCGGGAGCGACTACATCAGCTGGAGTCGGCAGACACCTGACAGCTGGTTTCAGCAATTCCGCCGAACTGCAGTCTTAGGCATAGGATTGTGGTGGGCTTATGAAGAAGATTCATAAGACTGTCTACCATCAGTAGATGTGCTATCATTATTGTCATAGGGTGAACTACAATGTCAGTAAGGGTGCATACTCCTGCTGGCATTTTTTAATGAGGTGATGGAAATGAGTAAAAAGGTATTGGAAATTTCGGGAGTTTCCGTGGAACAACTGGCAAATGCGTGCGGTACTCCGTTATATGTGTATGATGAAAATAAAATCACACAAAAAATGAGTCAGTTTCATGAGCTGTTTCAGAGTGAGGATTTTGAAACTGAGGTATTGTATGCCTCTAAGGCATTTTCCTGCAAGGCAATCGTTCAAATGGCTGCCATACATGGGCTTTGTCTGGATGTCGTTAGTGGTGGTGAGCTGTATACTGCCATGCAGGCAGGCTTTCCCATGGATAAAATTTATTTCCACGGAAATAACAAAACCTGGGATGAGCTGATCATGGCGCTGGAGGCCGGTGTTGGCTGTATCGTGGTGGATAATGCAATGGAGTGTGAGCTGCTGGTAAAAGCTGCCGCCAGAGTAGGCACAGCAGTGCGTACCCTGATCCGGGTAAATCCGGGGGTGGAAGCCCATACGCATAAATATATCGTCACTGCCCATCTGGATAGCAAATTTGGGATTTCCATCAGCCGTATGGAGGATATCCGGGATATGATCCATACCCTGACCAGTATTCCGAATATCACCTTTGAAGGCTTTCATTCCCATATCGGTTCGCAGATATTCGATAAAGAGGCGTATGTCGCAGAAATTCAGACTCTGATGAAATTTGTGGATGATATGCAGAAGCGCTACGGTATCGAAACGACTGCCCTGAATCTGGGAGGCGGCTTTGCGGCCTACTATACAAGTGAGGATCATCCGATTCCTCTGCAGGAGGTTTGTCAGACAATTCTGAATACATGCAAATGGGAACGGGAACGATACCATCTGCCGATTCGTAAGCTAATGATTGAGCCGGGACGAAGCATTGTGGCAGAGGCAGGCTCCACCCTGTATCGCATCGGATATCAGAAGCAGACGGAAAACAAAAAATATATTTTCGTGGACGGCGGTATGTCGGATAACATCCGTCCTGCGCTCTATCAGGCTGCCTATGCCTGTGATATCGCAAACCGCATGGATGAGGAAAAAAGCGAAACGGTCACGGTTGCCGGTAAGTGCTGTGAATCTGGAGATATCCTGGTGGAAAATGCTTTACTGCCGCACGCACAGACGAATGATCTGCTCATCCTGTATACCACCGGTGCCTATGGCTACAGCATGGCAAGCAATTACAACCGTCTAGGCAGACCAGCAGTCGTGTTTGTAAAGGATGGAAAGGTGCGCTATGTAGTAAAACGTGAAACGTATGAGGATATGTGCAAGCTGGAATGTGATGAGGAAATTAAAGTATGAATGTTGTAGAGAAGTATGGAGGGACAAGCGTTGGTACGATTGAACAGATCAAAGCCATCGCAGCGCATGCGGCCAAATGTAAGGCACGGGGAGATAACCTGGTCATCGTGGCCAGTGCCATGGGGAAAACAACGAATAAGCTGATCGCTATGGCAAACGAAATCGGAGAGCACGTCAATGAGCGGGAGCTGGATTCCTTGCTGTCAACCGGAGAGCAGAGGACGATTACCCTGCTTGCTATGGCAATCGACGCGCTGGGTGTTCCGGCAATTTCCTTGACCGGATATCAGTGCGGCTTCATAACGAGCCACCATCATTCCCATGCCCGCATTATGGATATTGATATCACCCGACTCAAACAGCACCTCGATGACAACAGGGTCGTTGTGGTTGCGGGCTTTCAGGGAGCAAATGAGTATGGGGATATCACAACACTAGGACGCGGGGGAAGTGATACAACGGCGGTTGCACTAGCGGCAAAGCTGGGCTGGGAATGTCATATCTTCACAGATGTTAACGGTGTGTATACTATTGACCCAAGAATGTATCCGCATGCGAAACGTTTGCAGGAAATCACATATAATGAAATGATGCAGATGGCCTGTCTTGGTGCAGGCGTACTGGAAACAAGAAGTGTAGAACTGGCCAGTAAATACAATGTGAAATTATTTCTGGGAAGAGCATTAGAGGAGAATTTAAACAAAGGAACGTATATTATGGAAAAAACGAAGCATCTGGAAGATATGCCAATCACTGGTATCAGCATTAAAGAAGATTATGCAATTATGAGGGTAAATGATTTGCCCAACGATGGAAAGTTTCTGAATTCGCTGTTTGCGATGATATCCGAGCTGGATATCAATCTGGATACGATATCCCAGCAGCTGACACACGATGGCAAGGTCAATTTCGCCTTCTATTGCAATAAACAGCAATCGGATGTAATTTTGAAAAACATTGACCGTCTGCATTCCCGCTATCCCATCTCCCGTCTGCTCGGCTTTGTCAAGCTGTCCATTGTCGGAGTCGGTATCTCCACACACAGCGGTATTGCCGCAAAGGTATTGACGACATTAAGCGATCACAATATCCGTTATTATCAGATTACCTCCAGTGAAATATCCATATCCCTCACGATTGAGGAGAAGGATAAGCTGAAGGCTGTTGAGGTATTGGGAAAGGCATTTGACCTATGATTCCGGTAACGAAATATCACGGCTGTGGAAATGATTTCATCATAACCGACTGGGAAAGGGTTATGAACTGCGATATCGAAGACTTTGTCGTTAAGGTCTGTGACCGGCATACCGGTATTGGCGCAGATGGCTGCATTCTCGTAAAGCAGCATCCATTGGAAATGGTATTCTATAACGGAGATGGCTCCCGCGCACCGATGTGCGGGAACGGTATCCGCTGCTTTGCGAAATACTGCTATGATGAAAGGATAGAAACAGCCGAGGAATATGATGTAGAAACCCTGGCTGGCAGAAAGCATGTGACGAGGGTATCCCTTGATCCGTTTCAGGTACGTATTGATATGGGTAACTGGGATGATGATCCCAAAAGCATACAGGTGGAGGGTCAAAGTGAGCCGATTATGGACTATAAGCTAACGGTAGGAGATACCAGTGTCTCTGTATACAGCTTCTTTATGTCCACGGTACACACCGTCGTTTTTGTCTCTAATGCCTTTGCCTTTGATTACAGCGATATCGGTAAGAAAATTTGCCATCACCCATTATATAAGGAACAGACAAATGTCAATTTTGTGGAAATTGCAGATGTGAATACATTAAGAATGGTAACGTATGAACGCGGTGTCGGTATGACGCTTGCCTGCGGTACCGGCGCCTGTGCGGCAGCCAGAATTGCATATGAGAAAAAGGGCTGTGCATCGAAGCTGCGTGTTCTGTTAAAGCGTGGAGAGCTGCATATTGAGATCGATGATCAGCAGCATGTCCACATGTTTGGTCCTGCGGAAAGGATCCTGAAAGGAGAATTTGCATATGTTTGATGTAAAAGGAAGTATTGTCGCGTTGGCAACTCCGTTCCATGAGGATGGAAGCGTTAATTTTGAGAAGCTGAAGGAAATTCTGGAATGGCATGTGGAAAGCGGAACCGATGGTATTCTTGTTCTGGGTACTACCGGTGAATCTAGCACCATGACACATGAGGAGGATGACGCCGTGGTGGAATGCACCCTGCAGACGATCAAGGGAAGGATTCCTGTTATCGTAGGAAGCGGGTCCAACTGCACACAGACTGCTGTTGAAAAGAGTAAAAAATATGCCGATATGGGGGCAGATGCACTGCTTGTGATTTCCCCCTATTACAACAAGGCCAATGCGCAGGGAATGATTGCCCACTTTACTGCCGTTGCGGACGCTGTGGACAAACCGGTTATTCTATATAATGTTCCAGGAAGAACCGGCTGCAGCATCAATGAGGAGGCTGTCAAAGTACTCAGCAAGCATCCGAATATCTGTGGTATCAAGGAAGCGAGCGGAAACATCGCATATGCCGCAAGCATTGCACGTTACCTCAGTGATGATTTCGTTATGTTCAGCGGAAATGATGATATGGTCATTCCTCTGCTGGCTCTGGGAGGAAGCGGTGTTATTTCCGTATGGGCGAACATCATGCCGAAGGAAGTACATGAAATGGTACACAATTACCGAAACGGCAATACCGATGCGGCGCTTGCGACACAGCTTAACTGTCTCGATCTGATTCATGCGCTGTTTATCGAGGTCAATCCGATTCCTGTTAAAGAGGCTTTGAATATGATGGGCAAGGGCGTCGGCGGCTATCGTCTGCCTTTATGTGAAATGAGTGAGGATCACCGTCAGGCACTGCTCACACAAATGAAAGAGGCCGGCCTATGTTAAATGTACTTGTTGTCGGCTATGGAAACATGGGGAAAATTATTGTAGATACCATCGGACAAAGTGATGATATGAGGGTTGTGATGATTGCGGATGGAACCAATCATCCCGATCTGTCCACGCTTCAGGAGCAGGTGGATATCATCATTGACTTTTCCCATCCGGATAATCTGACGTGGATCAAGCCGTTTGTATTGAACCATCCATGTGCATATATCTGTGGTACGACCGGACATAATGATCTGCAAAGACGGCAGGTGGAAGAGCTGAGCAGTGTTGCCCCGGTTGTATTTCAGGCAAACTTTTCTCTTGGAATCGCCGTATTCCAGGAGGTTCTGCAAATGATTACCCCAATGCTGGAGGAAAGCTTTGATATCGAGGTTGTGGAAAAGCACCATAACCAGAAGCAGGACGCACCAAGTGGTACCGCAAAAATGCTGGTAGCTGCCATGAACAGGGAGCATACATACCGGGAGGTACACGGACGAAACGGGTTTGTGGGAAAACGTCAAAAGGAAATCGGTATCCATGCCGTCCGCGGAGGAACGGTTGCAGGAGAGCACGATGTTTACTTTTTCGGGGATGATGAAATCTTTGAAATCAAGCATACTGCCAACAGCCGTAAAATCTTTGTGAACGGAGCATTGCGAGCTGCCCGCTTTGCGGCTGCACAGAAGCCGGGTATGTACACCATGAAAGATATTCTGTTCGCATAAGGAGGAAGACATGAACGCTAATGAAATCATCGCATTTATACAAAATGCCGAAAAAAAGACACCGGTAAAGGTGTATATCAAGGAAAAACGGCCTGTTAACTTTCCGGACTGTCAGGTTTTCGGTGCGGCAGGAAAGGTCGTATTTGGCGATTGGAAGGTAATTGCGCCCATTCTGGAAGCGAATCAGGATGCCATAGAGGACATTGTGATCGAAAACGATTGCCGCAATTCCGCTGTTCCACTGCTGGACAAAAAATACATCAATGCGCGCATTGAGCCGGGGGCTGTAATACGCGATCAGGTGGAAATCAAAGATAATGCTGTCATCATGATGGGAGCCATTATCAATATCGGTGCAATCATCGGAGAAGGAACCATGATCGACATGGGAGCCGTGCTGGGCGGCAGAGCAACGGTTGGCAATCATTGTCATATCGGTGCAGGCGCAGTCCTTGCGGGCGTTATAGAGCCGGCGAGTGCAACCCCTGTCATTGTTGAGGATGATGTATTGATCGGTGCGAATGCCGTCGTGATTGAGGGGGTGCATATCGGAAAAAATGCTGTTGTTGCGGCAGGTGCTGTGGTTATTGAGGATGTTCCTGCCAATACTGTTGTCGCAGGCTGTCCGGCACGCGTTATCAAGCAAAAGGATGCAAAGGCGGCAGAGAAAACCGAGCTGGTGGATGCTCTGCGAAGTCTGTAATACACGTATAAAGAAAACGGACATATTCTGTTCGTTTTTTTATGATGCGCCCGACTTTTTAGCTTGACCCTATGATAATATACCCTATGATAATTTAGAGGGGATACTAATTCGTACGGTAATTTAGAAATTCCTTTTTTGGGAATTACGGAACACAAAAGCTATTTCCTAATAAAATCCCGGTATGAAGCTGAAACGATTTGTAATCATCCGGTATGATTTGGATACCAGCGCTCATATGTGCTATAATATCCAGGTATTATAGGAGGTAGTTTATGAAACGTTCCCTATCATGGCTGGAGCTGCTATGGTATTTGCCGCTTTATATTATCAGTGTATACTTTAATTTAAACTCTGTTATCATTCTTGCCATCGTACTAATTGGCTATACGATATCGCATTATCATAAATATTCCATCAGTGAGGCATATCGTGAGAATTACAGGAAATCCTTTCTATTTGTCCATACGAAGGATACACCGGAAACATTGCAGATCAGCAGCATCTGGGGCATTTTGTTTTCTGCGGTTTGTTGTATCTATTTCTTTATGCATGATACAACCGCCGGTATATACAGTCTGCTTCCTACTGCTATTCCCCTGCTTTTGTTTATCTATATCCGCATAAGAAGAAAAGCACACTGATTACTGTGTCAATATCCAGTGTGTTATATCCTGATTCATGACTCTTTGTACCTGAGAGTCTTTTTCTTTTGTATAGAGACTGTTCTGTAACAGAGAGAGCAGATTGCTTTTTTCATACAGCTCCATCAGTGTGACGGATGGCTTTTCTTTTATATAGGAGGAGCTTCTCAGCTGGGATGCATTCATTGCACATAGGATTTGTTTTACATACGTATCATAAATCCCTATACGCTCCACATCCTCACATTGTACAAGCGGAAACATACGCTGCTTTAACAATGCCTCTATCCCCTCCTGTGAGCGTACAAGCTGCAGGAATGCGAATACAGCATTGGGATAGCGGGTCGCTTTGTTCACCATAAACCCATATACATCCAGAACAGGACGCAAAGTGGTATCCTCATAAGCGGGCATTGGAGAGAAGCGCAGATGCATGGAGGCATAGGCATTGGATTGTGAAAAGGATGTATCATTCATAAGTAATCCGCTCACATAGCGTCCATCCTCATAAAACGCCGCATCATCCAGGGTATCATCATGCAGACGCAGGACTTCATGAAAGCTACGGTAACGGTGCAGCCGCTCACGAAATTCCTGATTCTTTATCACTTCATTTTTCGGTATTGCCGCATCCTCTTCATCCTCCTTGTCAAAAAAGAAAGGAAGAGTATAATCACGACCGCGGTTCTGGTAATACGCATCCTTTACCCCTTTCAGCTTTTTGAAATCCTCAAAATCCTGCTCAGTTAATCCACGGTGGGCGGCAGTATATGTATTTTGCACATAGATCAGACCTTTTCCACTCACTGGAAAAAAGCGGTTCTGCAAGGCTGTTCGTTCAAATTCAGAGGGCCATGCATACTCCAGATGTCGCAAAATTCCGGTCAGAGGATAGGTCTGAACCGTCTCATATAGCGCATCCCAGTCACTTCGCCATACAATGTCCTGCTGGTTTAGGGACTTTTTTGTAGTGCTGATATGCAAGGCATGCTTATGCGCAGGATAGTGTTCATCCCACAGCCGCTCCAGCTCCCTTCCATAGGATTTATTTGGTACATATATTTGCAGCTGGGCATCCTGCTCGATCTCATAGCGGTTTCCATTCATATGGATATCTGAGGGCTGGGAAACGGCACCGCTGCACCCCTGCATCAGAAGCACCAATACACACAACAGCAGCTTTTTCATACACATCCTCCTCGTGAAGTCAGTATAAAAATACCCTGCTGAAAAAAGTGTCGAAATCGCTTTCTTTTCTCAATTAACGATTGACATTTTTCGCCACGTATAGAATACTATACGTATAAGGGGGTTTTCACATGAACTACTTAAAACGCTTATATGAAGAGCTGGAACGCCAATGCGGGCTCCATGCGGATGAAATCTACAACTATGCTGTTCCGCAATCCTGGAATCTGTACGGCTACCGTCCGGCAAAAAGCATACGCAGCAAAGAGCTGCTTGTCCATCCGTATGAATTTTATTTGTTTACCCTGCGTCATATTTTAAAGGATGCGGATGGAAACTGGAAACAGCCGCAGAAAACGGCAGGGAAAACCTCTGATCGCTCATGGTTAAAGAATGCAAGCATATATTCCCTCATGGTTCGTACAGCTACTGCATGGGATCATGACCGGGACGACCGTCTTGTAAGTGACAATTTGTATCACCTCAATGATAACGGCACCTTTTTAAAGAGTATCCTGCTGCTGCCGCTGTTAAAGCGCATGGGAATCAATACGATTCTTCTGCATCAGATTTTTCCCTTATGCAAGACACAGAAAGCACATGATTATCCGGTGAAGGAGGCCGTTACCGATTTCCGTCAGCTTGATGATACGCTGAAGGATAATCTGATTTCTGAGCTGTGTGCAGAGGAACAGTGTGCAGCCTTTATCGAAGCCTGCCACCTGTTAGGATTCCGTGTGCTTCTTGAATACTGTCCGGGTAAGCTTGCCAGAGAAAACAGCTATTACCAAGAACATCCGGAATGGTTCTTCTGGTATGATGCAGACAGGCAAAATGCCTACCATGCGCCGCTGTGCAATGCATTGCCGCAGAACACGATTCCCTTTTCCTATGCATTAAAGGATTTCTACCGCAGTGAGGATGTCCAAAAGCATATCGCTTTATTCCAAGAAGCTCCTGTTGCACTGGCATCCTATAAGAGCCTGAAGGATATTGAATATGCACTACATACAACGATTGCACCTGCGATGGTGGATCAGATCAATGCCGGTATTCCTGTGGAACAGGATACCACCATATGGCGGTTCTATGAGGATTTCCACGCCCAGACACCAAAGGAAATACGAAAGAGTGCAAAGCCGTATCTGATGCAGGATGTTATACGCTACGACCTGCATCCGGCCAGAAAGCCAATGAGCGCTCTTTGGGATATGCTCTGTGAAAATATCACCTGGTATCAGCAGACGCTCGGCATTGACGGTATATATCTGGAAAAACCGTATCTGTTGCCGGAAAAACTGCAAAAAGCCCTGGCAAAAACAGCAAGAAAGCAGAATCGCGCCTTTGCCATGATTGCGGAGGATACCGTTGCGGAAAACAGTCCGTTATGGCTGCATAAGGGTTATGATGCCATATCCGGAAGCGGTGCCTATGAGGAAAGTGATTTATGGAATTTTAAATTTCACAGCTTTAGCTATCGTCTCAAGGGTAATGTATGTCCGATGTTTGCGGCCTGTGAAGCCCACGATTCCCGCCGTATCACCAGTGTGGAGGGCAATATAGGAACAATCATGCTCACCGTTATGAATCAATTCTTACCTAATGGTATCCCGTTTATGATGAATGGTGTGGAATGCTTTGAGGTACAGCCAATGCAGCTCAGTGAATACGGTGATCCTAAATATCTGAATATATTGCCAAAGGAGGATGCACGTCATCATAAGCAGGCTTATCTTGATGAATACTGGTTCAATTACCGAAGCAGTGATTTACCGGTTCTCCCTTCTCTGCTGGAAAAAACAAGTGCGATCCGGCAGAATTATCTGGAGGCTATTACAAATCCGGATGCATGTATTCCTGTCTGGTTTGATTCCCCTAGAGATTATGGAATCGGCTTTACCTACATATGCGACGACAGAGCGCTGCTTGTTGTATGCAATACCAATGTGCATGACAGCGTACAGCTGCATATTCATACAGAGAATATGATTTGTGAGCTTCCGTTCGCTGTACGTTCAATAAAACAGATTTTTTCCACAAAGGATCCGTATATGCATGATATTCAGATGGACAGCTTCCAGAACATTCCTCTTGCATTTGATCCGGGTGAAGTTAAATTTATACAATTAAAGCCGGAAAGCCTGTAATACATACATGGCCTTTCGGCTTTTCTTTCCCTTGCATATCCGCTATAATAGGCATAGGTGATTAGCATGTACAGAATAAAAGACGATACAATGGCAGAGCTGGAAATCAAAAAAAGCCGTTTTCTTTGTTATTTACATAAGAGCTTTTCAGAAGCAGATGCCAAGGATTTTATACAGAAAATAAAAAAGCTGCATCCCAATGCACGGCATCACTGCTATGCGTTTATCATTGGTGAGCATAACGAGCTGCAGCGAAGCAACGATGACGGAGAGCCGCAGGGTACTGCCGGTGTTCCTATGCTGGAATGTCTTGCCAACCGTAAGATGCAGGATACGATAGCTGTAACCGTACGGTATTTTGGCGGCATTAAGCTGGGGGCAGGTGGTTTGATCCGCGCATATGCAAAAAGTGTCTCCCATGCACTGGATCAGGCAGTGCTTACACAAAAGCAAAAACGTCTGGTTTACCGTATGACCTTCAGCTATGAGCTGATTGGAAGGCTTGACCATTATTTCCGACAGAACGATGTAGCGGTACTGGATAAAGACTATGGGGAACAGGTAACGTATCTGTGGATGTGCAGGGAGCCGCTGGATGATGATATATCAGAGCTCACAAACGGCCGTTATCTTCCGGTCTATGTGGAGGAACGCGCTGTCGATGTTGAAGTGTAAAAAAAGCGTGTGAGATATTGTGATATTGAGCGAAAGGATTGACGCTGACGCTATACAGGTATAATCTTATAGCGAAAGAAGGAATATGCATGAACACTTTACACAGATTTCTTGCCTGCATGACAGGAGAATTTGATAATGCAGAGCAAATCAAACAACAGCACGATGCAGGAGCGATCACACATCCCTACGCACATCATATCAATACCGTAATGAATGAGCGTATTCAGCATCTGCCAGCAAATTTCCCCGGTTATTTTCTGCTGGAGGAAAGCTATTATACACAAAATGGCGCTACCAATGCACAGCCTCACCTTTTTCTCTTTACACTGAATGAGGAAGGTAACGTAACCTTAACCTCCTATGATATGCCACAGGAGTATACGAAGGAAGACTTTACTGCAAGTAATCCGGATTTAATGCTGGATTACCTCGGCCTAAAAAAGAGTGAAAAATTCACACCGATGGTATATGAAGAGCATGACGGTGTATTCACCGGAAGCAGTATCAGCATGTTTACACCGGTACTGAAATTCATTCTACACGAAACCACTGGAGCAGATCAGCTGGAGGTAGAGGAAGCTATGGAAATGAATGGCAGGAGAACCTTTGGATTTGACGGGCCTATCATTTATAAGCGGATGCAGGATATTGAAAAACAGGTAACTACAGAGCAGGAAAATAAAAAATGATGCGTTTACCATTGAACATACATGAAAGAGACAATATCATACAGCTATGATGATCATCTCTTTCTTTTTTTCACCGTATTCACATATCAGCGGACAGCGTATGTATGAATTTATAACAAAAAGAAGAATAAAAGCTTGAGCTGTTTCTCACCTGAAAACACATAAAAGGAGCTACAATATATATGCTTTTATAACAAAAAGAAAAATAGAAGCCTGAGTTCTTTCTCATTTGAAGGTACATAAAAGGAAAGCAGCTACAAAAGGATTGATAAACATTGCATTGTTGTATTTCACGATTCTCATATGTCAGGAGTCAAAAAAGAATGTAAGTCTGGTGTATTCTTCCCTGTAACAATACCCTGCCTTGCTTTTATCATAATAGAATAAAAAAATCCTTAGCGTGATGTACAATCCATTCTAAGGTTTATTTACTAATTCTTGGACGTATTAACGTCTTTATAGAACAACTTTTTTCACGTTTTAGGTATTTGAAAAGAAATTTTCAGGATCCTTCTCATACACGGATAAAAAGTTTAGAAGAAAGCGTTGTGCCAGAGAAGCAGGCTTCACAGCGGCTTTAGCTTCTTCAAACGTAAACCAGGCTGCCTGATCCACCTCCCAGTCACTGATATCCTCCAGTGATTCGCTGTCAATTATCACTGCAAAATTAAAAATCAGTGTATTGGTCTTTGGAAAATATTCGCTTTTCAGAAAACGGTACTGCAGCACCTTTCTTCCGATTTCCTCCTGCATTTCCCTCACCAGCGCATCCTCTGCGCTTTCTTCCTTATTCACATAGCCTGCGACAAGGATATTATTCGGCTTTCCATACTGCTGGATCATAAGGAGCTTATCTCGTTTCGGATTCAGTGTAACCATGGAAATTGCAGTACTGAAAATAGGAAAACGAAACTGCCTGCAGGAGGTACAGAAGGGAATCCTTCCCTCATGCTCCAATTCCTTCATAACCAGCTTATGTCCGCACTCATAACAATAATTCATAAAGACACCTCACAATCGTACTTATTATACACCTGTTCTTTTATGGCATACAAAAGAAAGAAACCTTGCGGTTTCTTATCTCAGTTCTTTTACCAGCTTCCACAATTCACTGTAGGAAACAAAGCCGATTGCATCACATTTCTCTTTTGCCACCTGACGCTGTTTTTTAACGTTTCCGTCATGTACCTTATTCAGATTGTTTTTATCCATCATGTACTGAACATAGGAGAATTTCTTTAACAGGAACCAGTTTGCGATAATACTGTTAATACACTCTTCCTTATCATCGCATTTCGCAAGAATATCTCTCAGGTTTACCAGCTGGTAGCTGGCAATCTTCTGAGCCAGCTCATACATCTCATCATAGTTCAGGAATAATTTTGCATCAAGCTCGCGCTGTACGATTCCAGCCTTGCGGTTTCGTTCAAAGAAGCTTTCCACAGTATCCAGCAGGATATCGACACTTTCCCTGTTCACGCTTAAAGCGATGATTTCATTCCGCGTTCCTTCATATTCATTCTCCGGTTCGCTCATGACATAGTACAGTGCCTTTGCCATCACATATTCCTCTTTATCTCCCAATGTAAGAATAATTGCCTTCTGGTGATCATCAAAGCTTCCATATACCACATACGGACATTTGATTGTTCCTTTTGGCAGTTTAAATGAATCCTTGTAGCGTATAATCTGGTTGGCGATTGCATCCTTGTTAATGTTCAGCCTCAGATTTGCGCAGATTTTCAGATTATGATCCTTTTCAAAGAGCTGCGAAAGGATAGTGTAATCGTCCTCTTTTCCTTCTGCCGTTTCAATGATGGAAAGATAATCTTCTAGGAAACCATTAAATTCACAGATACCGGTATCTGCTTCTCTTACGTCTTTTACTTCGCATAAAATATCATAAATAGCCATAGTTCTCTCCTCCTTTCCCTGTCGTATTTTACATTTGAAGATAAAATGAACTATGTATGTCTATATGAAATGCAGATGTATGCTCATATCCATTATATGAAGCAAATCTGCTGAATTATTCCTATTTCTTAAAAATGTAAGGGGATTCCTAATTTAATTTTACAACCTTTTGAGAATTTTTCAACATATTTTTCCATAATCGGATGATTTCGTCTCATATTTTTTCCACAATCCCTGTATACTAGGTATTTCCACCAAATTTTTTATCCTGTGCATAAAAGTCAATGAAAATGTACAGGAGCTATCCATTACGAAAAGGACTGCATTCCCAGTCCCTTTTATTTTTTATAAACTGCTTCCCTGCTTCTGCTTTTACGTCCACATCCTTCAGTTTTTAAGGATTCGATCTCATTTTGTTCTCATTTGACCTTATCATTCATGAAAATACCACTTGTTTTCCTTCAATTCCTTTAAATCCTGCGGATATAAGGCAGGCACCTCCAGAATAACAGGCTTTTTTTTCACCGTTTCCCATGCATAAAACCGATAAATTGGCAGGACATAAGGCTGATAGGAGGCATACCCATAGTCTCTGCCTCCATAGGTAAGCTCAACGTGAAGAATATCGAGGTGCTTTAAAGAATATTCTGTAGACTGAAGGATACTGTAATATCCCCCCTGATACATAACCTCTTTTGCTTCCTCACTGCTCAGAATGGTATATTCCTGTAGCAGCTTGTACTTTTTACTATACGGAATGCTGAGATAGTATACACCGTTTCCAGCATCACATAATACAGCCCCCTCTATCACCTGATGTAACAATCCCTTTTTCACATGATCGTCTGCCTCGAAGATATCTGTTTGGCAAACCATCAGTCCGTTTCCCATATGGATATCACAGCTTGTCTGCATATCTGCCCTTTGGAAGGAGAACAGCTGCGGATATACATGTAACAGTTCCTTTGCGATGTTCTGCTGCTGTGTTCTGGTTCCTTCCTTTAAATCTGTTTCTATAATGAATCGCAAATCACCGTTACCATCCGCCACCGCATCAGTCATTCGAAGCAGCGTGGACGGTGTTTTCTTTACAGACTCTAACAGATGCTTCGCTTCTTCTTCCCGCTTCTTCCTTACGGCTTCTGAAACAGACTCCGTATTCACTACATTTCCATATAAGCTCTTATATACAGGCAGAGCTCCTGTGATATTCAAATGTGCATTTTCATATGGCATATCCCCGATTTTCTTTTTCTGTATAGATACCTGCTCAGAAGCCCCCATTCCCCCCATAAAGGAATGTATCTGCGGCTGATAGGATGCATTCGGAAGAATACGATCCTGTGCAGAACCTGTCTTTCCTTCTGTTTCCTTTAGCGAATCCGTTACTGATTCCTCATGTATGGTATTCCCTGAGTTTTTCGCTATCTGCCCCATATCCTCCCCTACATCTGCGGGCTTATCAAACAGCATATATAGTCCTGTACATAGCAAAAGCATAGCACATACCGTTACACATCCCCGTACATACCGGTGATTCCGTCGATGGTATTGCCGTGGCTGCATCTCATCCTGCACAGCATTTCTGATGTTTTGCTTTAACTCCTCACTCATATGTATCTGATTCAGCTCATCGCGATATTTCTTCATAACAACTCACCCTCTTCCAGTCTTTTTTTCAGCTGCTTTCTTGCACGATGCAGCCATGTCAGTATGGTTGCTTCTTTTTTCTGCAGAATTTCCGCAATCATAGAGACACTAAGCTCTTCATAATAAAACAGATATAGGACATTGCGATACTTTACCGGCAGCTTCATAACCTCATATAAAAGCCCAAAATCAGCCTTTACGTTTATCCCTGCCAGATTTTCCTGCAGTTCCACCGTCGTTCGCAGCTTCTGATATTTCCAGCAGTCCTTACATACATTGATCGTCACCCGCAGAATCCATGCCTTTTCATGCTCCTTTGATGTAAATTGCGGACGCTTCTTCATAATCCGTAAAAAAACATCCTGTGATACATCCTGCGCATCATATACATTTCCCATATTCTGCAAGGCAATCCGGTATACCGTATCACCATAAACCTCCAGCAGCTCATCCAGACTGCTGCACAGCGCCTGCTCACTTTCATCCATATATATTCTCCTTCATGTTAAAAACGATTACTTCCCTAAATATATTTCATAAAATTTATACAATCATTCCATTCACTGCAATCATGACCTGCCACATAATTGTATACCACATAATTTCTTCTCTCTTTTAATTATGTATTTCTGTTCTTTGTCCTTATTATAACAGATTGATTTTAAATTCCTGTTCGCTTCTTTGTCTTTATTATAACGAAATTCCTACTGATACAGCCTTCCATACACCAATCCTTTATAAGCATGCTTTTGATCACACATACATCTGTCTCTACCATTTTCACTGAATGTATTCTTGTTTATCCGCTATACTGCCTGTCAACTTTTCACCTTTTTGTTTACTTCATAAGCATCTCGGTTTAAAATATAAGTATTATAGGAAAAAAGGTGATAAAGGATGAAAAAAGAATTACTGCTGTCATTACTGGAAACAAATGCAAGATACTCTACCAGAGATTTGGCGGATGTTTTGCTGGAGGATGAGGAAAGTGTCATCCACACCATGAATGACCTGGAAAAGAAAAAGGTTATTTGTGGCTACCATACCATTATCAACTGGGAAAAGACCAACAAAGATAAGGTCATGGCCCTGATTGAAGTAGATGTTACACCGGAACGTGATTTCGGCTATGACCGGGTCGCCAAGAATATCTACCGCTATCCGGAAGTCGATACTATGTATCTGATGAGTGGAAAGAGCGAGTTTATCGTCATCATTTATGGAAGAACCATGCAGGAGATATCTAATTTCGTCGGTGCAAAGCTGGCTACAACAGAAAATGTCGTTTCAACATCTACCTTTTTCGTGCTGAAGGAGTATAAGATCAACGGCATTGTTCTGGATGAAGAAGAGAAGCCAAGCGAAAGACTGGTTGTGACGCCATAATGTACGAAAAATTTTTAAGTCAGCACGTACAAACCATTAAACCAAGCGGAATCCGTAAATACTTTGATCTTGCCAGTGAAATGGAGGGCGTTATATCCCTTGGTGTCGGAGAACCCGATTTTGATACACCCTGGCATATCCGTGAGGCTGCGATTTATTCCATAGAGAGTGGAAAAACACATTATACCGCGAATCAGGGACTTCTGGAGCTGCGTGAGGAAATCTGTCTGTATCAGAAACGCCGCTTCCATCTGGATTATGATCCTGTGGATAACGTGATTGTGACTGTCGGTGGCAGTGAGGCCATTGATATTGCCATGCGCGCCATTGTGAATCCGGGTGATGAGGTCATTCTGATGGAGCCAAGCTATGTAGCCTATACGCCAAGTGTAGAGCTTACAGGAGCCGTTCCGGTGCATATTAAGCTGGAGCATGAGGATCAGTTCAAGCTGACACCAGAAAAGCTAAAGGCTGCGATTACACCAAAAACCAAAGCGATTTTGATGAATTTCCCGAGCAATCCAACCGGCGGTGTCATGACGAAAGAGGATTATGCAAAGCTAGTACCAATCCTGAAAGAGCATGAAATCATCGTTATCAGTGATGAAATTTATGCTGAGCTGACGTATGATGGAACCTTCTGTTCTCCTGCTAATTTTGATGAGATCAAGGATCAGGTCATCATTATCAGCGGTTTTTCAAAGGCATATGCCATGACCGGCTGGCGCCTAGGATATGTTCTAGCGAATAAAACCTTTACCGCCGCAATGAATAAGATTCACCAGTATATCATCATGTCCGCTCCAACAGCTGCACAATACGGTGCCATAGATGCTATGCGCAATGGTGATATCCATGTCGCAGAAATGCGGGAGTCTTACATGACAAGGCGGAATTTCATTACGAAGGGCTTTAACAGAATTGGATTGCCAACGCATTTACCACATGGTGCATTTTATATCTTCCCGGATATCAGAGGAACCGGATTAACAAGTGATGCATTCTGTGTTCAACTGCTGGAGGAGCAACGGGTTGCCTGCGTGCCTGGTACGGCATTCGGTGATGCAGGAGAAGGCTTTATCCGTGTATCCTATGCATACAGCATTGACCATATCCGTGAAGCGATTGAGCGCATTGATCAGTTCATGGAAAAATTCCGTCAGAAATAGTATAAAAAGGTTGTGATAATGTGACACCATGTCCATTCGCACAACCTTTTCTTTTTGCTTACTCACATATCCAGTTCCAGTTCCAGCTGCTCTACATCCTTTTTCTCAATCACCCGCATTAAGGTTTCTCCTTCCAGTGGTGGCTCCAGCCGGTCGATCAGAAACCTGACATTCGCAAAGGCTGTTCTGCGATATTCCATCAGCGGCTTTATATACTCTTTGAACATATCCCTGTTAAAATACTCCTTCGCCTGCTCATCACTGCCATAGCTCAAATTCCATGCAGCCAGGGCAGTCTCCAAAATTTTCCCCTGTTCATCAAAGCCTTTTTGATACAAATAACCACTTAATGGATTTAAAAAATCCGAAAACAAATCTTCCTTTGTTTCCTGCATATTCCGGTTCAGTACACGGAAGGATGCAGCTTCACTCGCTGAAAGCATTGCCCCTTTGTCTTTGGCGATACTGCGAAAGTCCTCATACAGCTCTATGATATAAGAAAAGTCTTTTAATGCTTTGGTAGTTCCGATGCTATCGAGAATAAAGAAATCCTTGTATGGCAGGATGGCATATTGAACCATACAGGGCAGCGTCTGTTCACGCAATAGAAAGCTCAGGGAATCGGTGATCCCCTTTACTCCGTAAAGCAGCTTATTCTTACGATCCATAACAAAGGTATACTCCTGTTCATAGCGCATAACATAGAGCTGGCGTTTACAGCTGCCTTTGAACCGCTCTATACAGACAGCATCCTCCTTTGCCAGCTCAGGATGTAGCTTCAGATAGCGTTCAATCAGTTTTCTGCTTGTCTGTTCATTACGAAACAGTATGGTACTTCCGATATGACAGATATGTTCCATATTATCCATGGTGATTCTTGTTTTTTTATTCTTTGTCTGATAAGCATATATAAACAAGCCACTGAGTAGCTGTATAACATGCTGAGCTTCCTGTTCAGGTAAATGATCCATAGATGATTCTCCCTTTCCCTTCGTGTTACCTATATCATACCATAAAATATCCTGAGGGTATAGCATGCCCTATGGGTATAGCATTTCTTCTGGATATAGTATTCCCTCTTTGGGTACGGCACGTACTTACTCATTGGGCAGGGCACATCCTTAATTTACAGCATGCCCGTAAATATATTTACTCTCGCGTATCATATACTCTTGAGAATATGATACTCTTTCGCTTAACATGTTCTGAAATATAATAAACGTACAGTATATTGTTCCCTTATCCTGTACTTCCTGTATAAAACAGCTATATTGTAAAACCGTACGCTTTCTCTGCTATGAGCCTTCTGTGTAGTTTAAAGATCGTATACAGTATGAATGTATTCGTTTCTTTATATAGAGGCTGCTTCCTTCTGTGTATCCTTATGAACAAGTACATGAATCCATTTTTTCGAACGGAACCGCCACAGGGTAACCATTGCTTTCACAAGCTCATCGCTGAATGACAATGCAACAACCCAATGCAGTGGCAGCTTCCATACAACAGCAGCGAGGAAGGACATAGGAATAGCAACACACCATATACCGATCAAATCACAAAACATACAAAATTTCGTATCTCCTCCCGATCTTAGAATACCACATATATGTACATAGGACATCATTTTCGGTGTCGTATACAGCGCATAGGCAATCAATGTAAGATTCAACATACTACTGGTTACACGATCATAATTGTAAATATCAATAATAGCACCTTTAAACAATAGCAGTGCTGCGGTCATGGCAAGACAGAAGCCGATGTTAATAACGATAAAAGCTTTTCCATAGGCATAGGCAAGCTTTGTATGATTTCTCCCCAGCTCATTGCCAATCATAACAGCACAGGCGTTGCCAAGACCAAAAAATACACATTGAAATAAATCATTGATAACACTCGCCACCTGTACGACTGCGACTGCACTCGTTCCCAATAATCCATAAGCAATAAAGCATACGGTAGTTCCAATGCTCCATGCACTTTCACTCATGGCTACAGGAAGGGCGGTTTTCACAACACGCTTCATTAACGGGATATCCAGCTTACGGATGGTGGCAAGATCAACAGCCAGCGGATGATCGTGGCTGAAGTATACATACCCCAAGATCAATAGCATTTCCACAAAACGGGCGGTCAATGTCGCTATAGCAGCACCCTCCACACCCAATCGCGGTAAATGAAGGTTTCCAAATATCAATCCATAATTCAATACCGTATTGATGGTGATAGCCAATACGCTTGCGAGCGTCGGTACCTTCAGGTTATGAATGGCACGGGAATTAAAGCTCATAAGAAAGGAAAATGCCGTCATCATATAGGTGAAACAGGTGATACGCAAATACGATGCTCCAATAGCCACAACATCCGGTTCCCTTACAAATAACTGTAAAATCTGCGGCGCAAATGCAAGTGCCAGCACAACAGTAAATAATGCCAGAAAAAAACCAATTCGCATTTCAATCGCAATGACCTTACGGATATTTTTCACATCCCGGATTCCCCAGTATTGAGATACATAAATACTGGAGCCGCTGTAAATCCCAAAGCAGATAATTGAAAAAATGAAATAAACCTTGTTCGCTGCCCCAACAGCTGCCAGCTCCCCTACACCGATACTGCCAATCATGAACGTATCAATCATATTCAGACTCAGTGATATGATCTGCTGTAAAACGATTGGCAGCCCTATGGTGAGAAGAAGCCGCACAAATACCTTTTTATCTATCATACTATCACCTCAAACTGAGTGTAATTTTATCATACTATGATACTATGAAGCAATACTGTTTATATAGGCAGCAATAGCATATGTAAACATTTCAAATGAAAAAGGGACATATTTCGTCCCTTCTTCATGTATCATGTTCAGACTGCCTGATACATCGACATCTGTAAACAAAGGATGTCCGCCATGGGATGGTTCCATTCTCCCCTGACACCATTATTATACATCAGAATACCGGAATTTCCACGCTATTGATCCTTTTCATGAATATGTACCCCAGATTTAGCTTAACAGGGAAAAGGATAAAAGAGCTTCTCTTAGAAGCCCCTTTCATGTTAATATATATCGCTGTATTGCCTTTGCTACACCGTCATCCATGAAATCGGAGGTCACGATATCACAGGCTGCCTGGATTTCCTCACTTGCATTCGCCATAGCGACCGTAAGTCCTGCTTCCTGAAACATGGGAAGATCATTTTGTGCATCACCAAATGCCATAAACTCCTCTTTCTTCAGATGCAGAGCCTGCAATACAGCTATTATTGCATTCCCTTTGTTAACACCTCCGGCAGTTATATCAAAGCTGATTGGCTGATAATTTGTTACCGTGGTATTCTCTATACATTCTATTTGTTCTCTGGCTTTTAAGAGCCGCTGTGCGTTCATGTCATAAACCAGTATCTTTGCAATATCATGAACGTTTCTGCTTAGTACCTCCCAGCTCATATCGGTAAATGATTTCACCTGTACATCAGCAGGCAGCCGATCATTCATATGGTCATACAGAAAGCGTTCATCATAAGGTTCATGTGTAAAAAATTCATATTTCCCCTTGAAAAAGGCGTGTGCATGCTCCTCCCTTTTCAGTACTTCAATAATCTGATGCAGACAATACGGCTCTATCCATTGTTCGATACATTGCGTCCCTATTTCATATATACCGCCATTGGAAGATATCACTTTTACTCGTTCATGAATCTGCTGTGCTATCATTTTTGTGAAGCAGTACGGTCTGCCGCTGATCAGATATATTTGTATGCCCTGTTCTACACATTTCCGTAAGGCCTGTAAATTTCCTTCACTGACTGTTTGATCCCTACGCAGCAGTGTTCCATCCAGATCCAGACCTATCATGCGAATTTCAGTCATAGGAATCTTTCAGTATGGCCTCCAGCTCCTCTCTGCTTCCAAACGGAAGATGATCCAGTACAGGAGATGCCAGGATTTCATGAAATTCATCTTCGCTTACGCCGAAGTCCTTCAGCTTTTTATGAAGTCCAATCGTTTCCAGAAAGTCTGTCATTGCAGAATACAAATCTTCACTTCCAAACAGCTTGGCAACATCCGCAAAGCATTCCCTGTTCTTTTCAGCCATGTGCTGAATGAAGGCAGGGAATACAACAGCAAGTGCTTCTCCATGCGGCAAATGGACGATTCCACCAATGATTTCAGAAAGCGGATGCGGTGCGCTTGCCCCGGAATTTGCCAGAGCACGTCCTGCCAGTGTATCAGCAAGACACATATTGGTACGATATTTTAGATTCTGCGGCTCCTGTAATACGCTTGGCAGATTTTCTATAACAAGACGCATAGCCTCCATAGAATCCATTGCACTGTAATGTGAAGCATTGGCGTTGATGTAGCTTTCAAATGCATGTGTGAAAGCATCGAATCCGGTTGCCGCACTCATCCGCTTTGGCAGTGTCAGCATAAGCTCAGGATCAAGAATCGTTTCCTGAGAGAAATTATCCGGGTGGAAAAAGGTGATTTTTTCTTTTCCTCTGGTGATAACGGCTGCCTGAGTTACCTGTGATCCTGTCCCTGATGTGGTCGGTACACTCAAAAGAGGCAGATGTTCCTTACTGTAGGATGCATAGTATGCAAACGGTGAATTGTATTCGTTAAACAGATAATCCCAGTCTATGCTGTCCTTTCCATTCGCAAAGGCGATGGCTTTCGCGGTATCGATGGAACTTCCTCCCCCAACTGCCAGTACAAAATCAGCAGGCTGTTCCTTCAGCATGGCAAAGCCCTGTTCTACAATTTCCACACTTGGATTCGGTTCTACCCTGTCAAAATGAATAACACGGATTCCTTCTGCATCCAGAAGCTTTTTTACACGTTCATATAACGGCTGTAGGGGTGCATCCGGTGTTGTAACTAGAAAACAGGTTTTTCCATAGCTTTTACATACGTGCCCCAGCTCGCTCAGTTGCCCGGCACCAAAATGAATCTTTGTTGGCTGATAATAGTGAAACATAGTACATACCTCCTCTATACACGTTCATTATACGGCTTTTTTTCAGGCTGTACAGAACATGGATATACAGAGTGCTTCCATATCGATAAGGAAAAAAATACATTCGCACAATTACCGCATTCTTACGGAAGCATTTGTTGCTTCCTATGAAAAAATACCCTGTTTCCTTGTGTATACTATAGGTAATAGAGGAGGAATGATGGTATGCTGTATCTGATTGATAGCGGAAATGAACAGGAAATCCGTGAGGCCCTTACATTGGGAGTAAACAGTGTAACCGCCAATACCAGTATGTATCGTAAGAATCATATCGGGATACATGAATTTGTTTCAACATATGCGAAGGAGAATCTGGATTTTCTGAGTGCTGAAGTTATCGGCACCTATGAGGAAATGCTGCAGCAAGCAGAGACGCTGCTTGCAATACACAACAAGCTGGTTATTAAAATCAACTTTTCAAAGGATGGACTGCAGTTGGCAGACGCCTTACATAAGCGCGGAGTGAAAACCGCAATGACTCTGCTATTCACTATGGGACAAGCTGTGGCAGCGATCAATGCCCATGTGGATTATCTGTTTTTCTTTATCGGGAGAAATGAGGAATACGGAAGTGATGCTATGCGTATTCTGAACGATATTCAGGAAATGATAGAGGCTAAAAGCTATCCGGTTAAAACTGTAGCAGCTTCCATTAAGAATCTGGCACAGCTGGAGAAGTTGGCGGCAATGAAGATCGATTACGCTGCCATTCCTTATGCGTTGTATATGAAATCTCTGCAGCATCCGCTGACAGATAGCGGTACACAAACCTTTGCGGATGATTTTTATCAGAATGCATGTAATCATTAGCATGATGTAGTTTATCATTACCATGTGGATGAGCAAGGTAATGCTTGGCGATATAAAAAGGATTCTTCATAATTTTTAAATAGAATCGTAATGATTTGCAAATACATGAAAAGATGCATATGAATCCAGTGTATAGGACGATTATGCATCTTTTTGCGTACTGTTTTTATAAGATGTATAAAGTTCAGCCTTGTTAAAAATATTTTTCTCTCATTTATGTCTTATGCGACAAGTGTAAACAGAGTCATGTATATTACAGATGTAAGAAATAGCAGACCGGCTGCATTCGCAATAAGTATGCCCCGTATTCCAGGCTTCCTGATATTAGTTATCAGCGTATGCAGACCAACCGCATTACGGCGCAGGCTTTGAAATAGAAAGATAAACAGTAGAATGGATGTGACCGGATTCAGTAAAAAGCTTTGTACCAGCATGACAAGAGCAGCCTGCAGCAGAGAGCGTTCCACTTGTTCCTGTTGCTTAAACTGCCTTAGTAGAAAAAATATTTCACCGGCACACAAGAGCTCAATCATGGCATACATGAAATAGATATTATAACCTACATCCCTTTGAATCAGTGTAAACAATGCAATCCCCTGATCACTAGCCCGTAAGCAGCAATACAATATCAATACGATACCCAGGATACCTGTCAGCAAGCCAGTTATTTGAAGCATACGAAGAGATAGCTTCCACTCCATACTCCGTTTTCTTTTCATGTTCCTACTCCTCCTGTACAGCTATTTCAGACTTTCCTTGCGGCAGCCGCTTACCAAATCCACCTGGTTACGGATTTTATCTCCTGCCAGATATGCTTTCAGATTTTCTGCCGCAAAGGCAAAGAACCGGTTATTTGTTTCCGGAAGATATGTTCCGCCTGCCACATGCGGTGTCAGAATAAGGTTATCCAATTCCCATGCGGAATGCTCAGGAGGTAACGGTTCCCCCTCAATAACATCCAGAGCCGCCTGTGCGATTGTATGATTACGCAAGGCCTCCAGCAAATCATCTGTATTTACAATAAATCCGCGTCCGATATTCAAAAAGCAGGCACTTTTTTTCATTCGTGCATATGTATCCTTATGGAACAAATGCCGTGTATCATCATTCCCAGGCAGGCAGACTGCAACCAGGTCGGCACGGGGAAGCAATGCATTGAGATCACACATAGCGTGAATTTCATCAGCACTTTCATTCGGCTCTGCAGCAGTCAGCTGACACGCAATTACATAACCGCCAAGCAGACGAATCAGTTTCCCATAGCTGGATCCGATATCACCTAAGCCTAGTATCAGAACCGTAGAGCCATAGACAGAAGAAATCGTCCCTTCCTTCTTCCATGCATGATCCCTTTGATTCTGCATATAGGCCTTCATTTTTTTAAACATCATGAGTGTAGTCGTAAGCATAAACTCACTGATGGCAAGACCGTATACACCGCTGCCGTTACTGAACAGGATACGGTTATTTTTTATCAAGGTACAGTCGCGATAATCATCTGTGCCTGCACTTTGTAATTGCAGCCACTGTAATTGCTCACAGTTTTCCAGCAGCGATGCCCTGGGATTTCCGATTATGATATCCGCCTTCTGCACATCCTCCTGCTGCACCGCCTTTGCACTGCGGTATATGAATTGTGCGTTTGGCGCTGCCTGTTCCAGCATTTTTCTATGATGCTCCTGCGTATCCGCCACAACCAGTATACGATAATTTTTCATGCTGAGCTTCCTCCATTC
>ENA-OWPN01001101-OWPN01001101.1-human-gut-metagenome-genome-assembly--contig:-NODE-1101-length-27884-cov-5.126199_pt1 | contig 27884 bp, 17 predicted proteins | sample MGYA00248266_ERZ651850 | MGnify/ENA primary metagenome ERZ651850 (study PRJEB26924, sample SAMEA4378296) | human gut metagenome | biome: human gut; feature: human-associated habitat; material: faeces... | reverse complement strand
TGGAAAGTCCGGGCTTTCCAGCAGCGCTGCGGTTTGGGCGATATCCTCCAGCCGCCGTGTCTCTGTGCCGAAACACAGAGCATCCACACAGCCCAGCGCACTCAGCAGCGCCACACCCGCCGCTGCAAAGCCCTCGGCGGACAGCGTAGCGTAGGGTGCCGGCAGGCTGAGCACCAGGTCCGCCCCGGCGGCCAGCGCAGCCCGGGTACGCACTCGGGCGGGAAACAGCGCCGCAGTACCGCGCTGCACCACGCCCGGGCTGCACACGCACACCACCGCCTCAAAGCCGCGTTTTTTCAGCTCCGCTATCTGCCAGGCGTGTCCGTTGTGGAAAGGGTTGTATTCCGCGATGATACCGGCTGTTCTCATGGCTGCCTCGCTTCTTTCGGCCGCTGTGCACGCATAAATTGCGAATCTTGGCCGTTTTTCTCGCTTTTTCTTGCGCGTTTCCGGCCGTGCGCTTGAAAATGCTTTATAATCATTATATAATAATGGAGCGATTTTAAAAAGCATAACTGCGCTTTTTTGTGAATGGGAGGAAATATCGGATGAAAGTTTTGGTCATCAACTGTGGTTCCAGCTCGCTGAAGTATCAGCTCATCGATATGGAGGGCGAACGCGTGCTGTGCAAGGGCCTGTGCGAGCGCATCGGCATCGAGGGCAGCAAGATCACACACAAGGCCAACGGCGGCGAGTGGGAACAGGAAGTGCCCTTCCCCACCCACACCGAAGCGTTTATGAAGGTCGTTGAAATGATGACCAGCGGCGAGGGCGCCGTCGTGAAGGACAAGAGCGAGATCTCTGCCATCGGCCACCGCGTGGTGCAGGGCGCCGAGTTTTTCACCAAGTCCGAGATCGTCACCGACGCCATCATCGACAAGATCGAGGAGATCGCCCCTCTGGCCCCGGTGCACAACATGGCCCATGTGCAGGGCCTGCGCAGCGCCAAGGCCGTGTTCGGCGAAAAGGTGCCCAACGTTGTCGTTTTCGACACCACCTTCCACCAGACCATGCCCAAAAAGGCGTATATGTACGGCGTGCCGTATGAGATGTATGAAAAATATTCCATCCGCCGCTACGGCGCCCATGGCACCAGCCACCGTTATGTGAGCATGGCCGCCGCCCAGTACCTGAACGATTCCGACCTGAAAATGGTCACCTGCCATCTGGGCAACGGCAGCTCCATCAGTGCCGTGAACGCAGGCAAATGTGTGGACACCAGCATGGGCCTCACCCCGCTGGCCGGCGTGCTGATGGGCACCCGCTGCGGCGACATCGACCCCAGCGTCGTCACCTACATGGAACAGAAGCTGGGATTCCACGGCCAGGAAATGGCTGATTATCTGAACAAGAAATCCGGCCTGCTGGGCATTTCCGGCGTTTCCAGCGATATGCGCGATGTGACGAGCGCCGCCGACGCGGGCAACGAGCGCGCCAAACTGGCTACCGAGATGCTTGCGTATCAGATCAAGAAATATGTAGGTTCCTACGCCGCCGCTATGGGTGGGCTGGACTGCCTGGTGTTTACCGGCGGCATCGGCGAGAACGACAACCGCGTGCGCGCCAGCGTGTGTGAGAATATGGGGTTCCTGGGCATCTCCGTGGACCCCGCAAAGAATCAGCAGCGCACCTCAGATATCCTGGACATCAGCGGCAAAGGCAGCCGCGTGAAGGTGCTGGTCGTCTGCACCAACGAAGAACTGATGATCGCCCGGGACACCAAGGCTCTGGTGGAAGCACGCCGCTGACGCCGCCTTTTCCTTTTGATAAAACCGAAGCGCCCTGCCGCATTTCTACGCGGCAGGGCGCTTTTCATTTCAGCGGCTGCAGCCAGAGCCGTTTCAGGTTCTGCGCGTGCGCCGCGCGCCGCTGCGCATCAGAGCACAAAGCTCCTCTCCCGGCATTGGGCGCGCCAGATAGTATCCCTGCAGCCGGTCGGCACGCAGCGTGCACGCCAGCTCATACTGCTCCGGCGTTTCCACACCCTCCAGCAGGATGCCTCGGCCCATGGCCCGGAACGTTTCCACCACCGCGCGCAGCAAAAGCGCTCCCCCGCCGCCATTCGTCGCGGCTTCCAAAAGGCTTCTGTCCACCTTCACATACTGCAGCGGCAGAGACACCACGCTGGAGAGATTGGAATATCCGGTACCGAAATCGTCCAGATAAAATTCCACGCCCCGGGCGGCCAAAGCCTCCATCACGGCACGCACACGCCGGATATCTCCGGCCAACACGCGCTCCGTTAATTCCAGCTTCAGCCGAGTGGGCGCAAGCCCGTGGCGCTCCAGCGTATCCAGCACACGACGTTCCGCATCCGGCGCAAGAAACTGCCGGGCCGAAAAATTCACAGAGACCGCGCATCCATCCAGCTCGCGGTGTGCACCGAAAAACGCGCACACCTGTTCCAGCATCATCCAGTCCAGCGCAACGATAAGGTCCATCTCCTCGGCCACGGACACAACATCCCCCGTGGGCACGGGCTTCCCATCTGCGCCGCACAGGCGCAGCAAGGCCTCCGCCATACAGGGAGTATCTGCATCCAGCGCGTAGATGGGCTGGTACGCCACACCCGCCGCCTGCCCGCTCAATGTGCGTACGACCACATCCCGCAGCGCGACGCGCCGGGAGAACCGTTGTTCCATCTCTGTGTCAAACGAGAGCGCCTCCGGTGCGCCGGGCAATTTCAGCTGCTGGATGGCGTATTCCAGATGAGCTGTCAGACGCTCGGCTGTGTCGCCAAACCGCGGGCAGGCGATGCCTGCCACGCCCGCGTCCAGACGACAGCACACGCTCCCCGCCTGCCAGGGCGCTGCAAAACGCTCTGACAGTTCCTTTTCCAGCACTGCATAGCCCGCAGCATCCATGCCCGGGAATAACAGCACGAATTCCACGCCGCTGAACCGGCAGGCGACGGCCCGGCGGCCCAGCGCTTCCAGATATGCGCTCACCTGGTGCAGCACTGCGTCGCCGCCGGTGTGCCCGAACTGTTTGTTTACGTCGCCGAAATGGCGCAGGCATACCGCTACGCAATAAAAGGATTGGCCCGAGCGAAGGCACGTGCCCGCCGCATACCACAGCGCGCTGCGGCTGGAAAGGCCCGTCAGAAAATCCGTATTGATGCGCTGGCTCTGGAAATTAAAAAACAGCACCAGCAAAATGCACGCCGGGATAAAGCCCGTCATCATGACGGGCGGGAACAGATACTGCACCGTCCCCAGCACCATCGCCAGAAGGGGCAGCGTGGCCATCATTCGGTGGATGGCGCGCGACGCCGTGCGGAACTGCTTTATATAACATATCACCAGCAACAAACAGCACGCCACCAGCAGCGCATACAGCAGCCGGTTGTACGGACCGCGCACATATGTGCCCGCCGCGTCCAGATAAAACAGCCAACCTGTGAACGGGTTTGTGAACACCACCGCCAATGCGGCGGCCAGCATGACGCCGAGGCATATGGCAACGCGCGTGAAACACGGGCCGCGGCCGTGGATGAGATAGGCCATATAGTAGGTGAGCGCGGCTTCCAGCAGCGGAAAGAACGTAAAATACAGCATATTGAGCGTGTAGCAAAGCCAGCGCGGCAGCAGGCCCGGCACGCCCATCAGCACCACTGTGGCGATATTGAGCAGAGTGGAAAAAAGCGCAAAACCCAGACACGCATAGTATAAGCGCGTCTGGGGCATCTGCGTATAAAATTTTTCACGCGAAAAGCACAGCACCAGTACGATCAGGACACAGGCCAGGCATTCCGCACCGATCTCCCATTCCATAGGGCTCCCCTTTCAAGGGCGGATTTTACTTCTGTGTGCCTATTATACAGGAAATCGGTCAATATTTCTACCGGAAGTAAATATTTTGTAAATTCGGCTTTGACTTTTACGCTTCAACCGCTTTTTCATTCCGCGGCGCGGGTGGGCGGCGCAGCGCAAACAGGCATCCCGCCAGGCACAGCGCGCCCTGCTCCAGAAGCAGCCACTTTACCGCTATGTCCTTGTGCTGGGGCGGCAGAGCGAACCACGCGTCCACCCGCGCTGCCGCGCTTTTGCCCAGCGCCGCCCAAAAGCCGAAATCGCTCCAGCGCGTGGGCACCCAGGCCCCCGGCACCATTGCCAGCAGCACGGGCAGCAGCGCCGCGAAAAACAGCAGCGCAGCGAACAGCAGCGTCTGCCGCTGCCACGGCCGAAGCCGCCGTGCGCCGCGTGCCAGCCGCCACAGCGTGCATGCGCCGCACAGCGCCAACGGCAGCCAGCACAGCGCACAGGCCAGCCCGGCCAGCGCCGGGCCGTCCACCACATGGGCGGGCGTCCCCAGGCCGCTGGCACCGGCAAAGGCCAAGGCCGCCTCTGTGCCCTCCGGAGCGGTTTCCATCGCCGTCAGTTCCACATTGGCGTACTCTGCAGTGCGGCTGTCCGCCGCCTCCTGTGTCACAGCGCGCGCCTCTCCGCTTTCAAACACGCCGCGCACCGTATAACGTTCGCCGTCCAGCTCCAGCTCCAGGCCCGTCACATCCAGCGCTCCCCAAAGCTGCCAGGCCAGCGCGCTGGATACCGCGCATCCGCCCTGGCCTGCCGGGCCGGGCAGCGCACCGTATAAAAGAGGCTCCGTTGCCAGAAGTTCTGCATCGCCGCACACCCGCAGCATCCGGACGGTCTCCTCCCGCCCGTTGGCAGAGGCCACTCCCTGCCGCACAGCCCAGAATGTGGGCGACCAAGCCGCATTGTTCCGCCCGTCCCGGGCATACTCCAGCGCCGAAGCCACAACGCGCGGCTCCAGCGCTTCGCCGTACCGCAGGGAAATCCCGCCCGCGGCCCGCGCCAGACGCTGCGCGTTCCAGAACAGCAAAACGCAAACCGCAAGGAATGCGCCCCAGAACAGCGCACCGCCCAGATAATACCGCACGCGCCTCATGGCTGCTCCACCCGCACGCTGTCTCCCGCTGCAACGGGTCTGGCGCTGCTTTTTACCAAAACATCCTGGGGCGACAGCGGCCCTTCCACCGCAACACCGGATGCACTTTGTTCCAGGACTGTCACATCCACGCGGGAGAGCACATTGCGCAGGCCGAGGATGGTCTGCGTCTGCTCGACGCGCAGCACGTAGCTGCCTTTGTTGTCCATGCGCACCGCTTCAGGCGGCAACACCATTTCGTATGTGGTGCGGGACAGCTCCGCCGAGGCAGTCACGGGCTGCGTCTTGCGCAGGCCGGCATCCGCAGGTACATCCGCCGTTACGGTAACGCGCCCGTTTTCATCCGGCGCGGAGATGGCCCGCACCGTGGTGCTGACAGCCGTGCCGCCCTGCCGCAGCGTCAGCGCGGCGCCCACAGCCAGCTTTTCCGCTTTTCCCGAGTCCAGCGTGAATGTCGCCGTCATGCCTGCGTCCGCCGGGGCCAGCGCGGCCACCGGGGCCTCCGTAACGGTTCCGCCCGGTTCCAGTGTCAGCGTCTCCACCGTACCCGCCGATCCCGCTTTCAGAACGCCGTCGTTCTCCGCCAGCGCCGCCAGCGCGTCCACAACAGCCTGCTGTTTTTCAATGTCCAGCGCGGCCGTCTGGGCGTCAAGGTTGTTTTGACGGTTCTGGAATTCCGTTTCCTGCTTTGATTTTTCATACGCCTTTGCCGCTGTGTCCAGCGCGGCCTGCGCGTCGGCCAAAGCCCGCGCCGCGTTTTCCCCGGCGGTATCGGCGGCGCTCTGCGCGGCAGCCAGCGCCGCCTGCTTTTCAGCCAGCGCCGCGGCCGCGGCGTCTGCCGCCGCCTGCGCCGCAGCCAACGCTTCCTCAGAGGCGGGCGGGTCCGTCTGTGCCCGCAGTTCCGCCAGCGCGGCATTTGCCGCATCCAAGGCGCTTTGAGCCGTATCCGCATCGTTCCGGGCAGCGGCCACGGCCGCGTCGTTCTGCGCTTTCTGGGCGTTGTAATCCGCCTGTGCCCTGTCCCGCTGGGTAGAGGCGGAAGAGAGCGACGAGGTGTCCGCCGTGTCTCCTGCCAGCAGCTTTTCCCGCTGCAGGCGCAGGCGCGCCAACTCCGTTTTTGCGCGAGCCAGCGCATCCTTCACACCGTCGGGGTCAAACTGTGCCAAAGGCGTGTCCGCCTCCACCCTGCCGCCCGCCGGAACGAAATATTTTTCCAGCACCAGCCCCGTGGGGGCCTTAACGTTCTGCACCTCTCCCGCGGAGAGCGCTGCGTCCGCCGTCAGCCCCTGTACAAGCTCTCCGCGCCGGGGGGACGCCGTCTGCACTACGGCCAGCGTTGCGCCCGCCGTGCCGCGCGCAATCAGCGTACAGACCAGCATGGCCGCAAAGAACTGCGCCACACCCTTCAGCGCGCGGCCCTGTGTGCCGCTCAAGCGCGGCCTGCGGGCCCAAAGGCCCGTGACTTTTTCTTTGATATGCAACGTTGTCTACTCCTTCAATCCGCTGGCCTGGATTCCCAGCTCCAGATATTTCTGCCCGAACCGGAAGATCAGCACCGCCGGGGCCAGCATCACAAGGCTGGCCACCATGGCCAGGCCCAGCTTTTCCGCCGCGATCTGGGGCAGGTACAGCGAAAGCGGCCACAGGGCTTTTGTCTTGAGAAAGGTCATAGGCTGTTCAATGGCGTTCCACGCTTCGAGAAAGCCCAGTACCGCCGCCGAAAGGATGCCCGGCACACCCAGCGGCACGCCGATATGGAAAAAAGTGCGCAGCGGCCCCGCACCGTCGATGGACGCGGCCTCCAACAGCGCGATGGGCACGGCATCGAACCCCTTTGCCATGATAAATACCGGAAATGTACTGAATACACCCGGCAGGATGATGGCCCAAAACGTATCCATGATGCCCATTGCGTCCGCCACCAGATAGCCCGAAACCATCGTGACCTGAAAGGGCATCAGCATCAGAACGATGTACAGCGTGAACAGCGCCCGCCGCCCGCGAAACCGCAGCCGGGAAAACGCCCATGCCGCGGGCGCGCCCACCAGCACCTGTCCCAGCACCTGGGGGAACACGATGGCGCAGGTGTTCCAGAACATGGTGAAAAACTGCGGTGTGTCCAACAAAAGCTCCGCCAGTGGCTGGAGCGTGGGCCAGCTTGGCAGCAGGGGCCAGAAAGCGCTGCCCTCTGCACCCTGCAGCACCGGGCCCAGCGCGGCCCGCAGCTCGTCCAAGGGCATCAGCGCGCCTGTGCCCATGAACCACAACGGCCACCACACCGCCAGCGCAGGCAAAAGAAGGAACAGCACAAACACCGCGCGGCCCAAATTTTTTCTTTTCATCGCGCGTCCTCCCCGCCCCACAGTTTTTGCAGCAGCAGAATAGCAGCCAGCAGCACCGCCGCGATGAGCACCGCCGCTGCACACAGGCGGCCCACGTCCAAGTCCAGGAACCAGTTGTTGAACAGGTGCTGCAATAGATAGATGCTGTCGTGCGGGTATGCTCCGCCCACCAGATATGCCTCACGAAACACCTTAAAGGTGTTGAGCAGGCTGAGCACCGCCGTCATGAACAGCGTGGGCAACAGCCCGGGCAGCGTGATACGCCAAAAGCACTGCCATGCCCCCGCACCGTCCACGCGGGCGGCCTCATACAGGCTGTCGGAGATACCGTCCAGCCCCGCCATCCACAGAATCATGTCATAGCCCGCATTTTTCCAAACATAGGTGCCGATGAGCACCCAGAAAGCCGCGTCTGTGCCCATAAAATCCACCGGCTGCGCGCCCAGCGCCGACAAAACGGCGTTGACGAGCCCCTGCCTGTGGAACAGCGCCTGCCACAGCAGCACGATGCTGGCCACCGGGATAGCCATGGGGATCAGATAGGTTGTTTTAAAAATACGGCCGCCGTCCTTTGCGGCGCGCACGGCCACGGCCAGCAGCAGGCTGACGCACAGCAGCAGGGGCACACACACGCCGATGAAGCGCGCAGTATTGCCCGCCGCCAGGCGGAACGCGCTGTTGCCCAGCACCGAGGCGTAGTTCGCAAACCCCACGAAGCGGCTGCCCATGGCGTCGGTAAAGCTGCGGCGCACCGCGTCCGCAAACGGCACCAGCACGAACACGCACAGCCCCGCCAGGCTGGGCGCGAGGAACAAATACGGCGCGGCGCGGTTCATTTTGTTCGGCGAAATAGAGCCGCGTGGCGTCGGCCGCTGCCGCCACAGCCTGTTCCAGCGCGGCCTCGCCGCTGTATCGTTTTGTTGCTTCGGCATATATTTTTTCCTTTAATTGATCATTCTGATAACTCGGAACCGTAAATTCCTCCAGAAATGCTTCCGCGCCCCAATGCTTCCAATCGCTGAATACGGCATCCGGCCGCTCCTTTCGGGTTTGTTCCTGCCGTTCTGCGGCAGGTCACGCCCGCTTTTCCGCCAGATAGGTGGCAAGCTCCGTCTTTGCTCCCGTCACGGCTTCATCCATGGTCTTTTCACCTTTGCACAGCGCCTCAGCCTGTGCATACAGCTTTTCGGCCACCGTGCTGTCGTCCCGCACGGGTGTCTTCAGCCCGGACAGCAGTGCAGTCCAGTCCACCCGGGGCACATCCGTGCCTATCGTCTGGCCGCGTTCTGCATAGAGCTCCTGCACGTACGCCACCTGTTTTTCCAGGCCGGAGCGCAGCACCGGGAGTCCCTCTCCCAACGAATAATTCTGCACGCCGGGCGCGAGCAGCGCCTGTATGAACTGTGCAGCCAGCTCCTGCTGGGCGCTCTGTGCCGTAATGCCGGCAAGCACCCGCGGTGTATATACGCCCTGCTCCATGCCGGGCGCCGGCGTAAGCGCCGCCTGTCCGTCATCGGACATATATGCACCCAGCACATCCTTGAGTGTAAACAGCGCCGCGTTTGCCCGGCCGTAGCTGTATTCCATCACGCCCTGCGGAACGTCCGCGGACATTCCCAGCCCGGTGGAGGCATTTGACGTCACCATAAACGCAATACCGCCGTCGTTCGCCTTTTCCCCCAGTCCGTATCGGTCCGAAACCGCCTGCATCACGGAAAACAGTTCCCGCAGAGCGGCTTCGTTCAACGTGCCGTCCCGCACCACGGCGGGTGCGCTGACACTGTACAGCTGGTCGAACAACTCCCGCAGGGTGGTAAAGCTCAGAAGCGGGCGCTGCTCCTCCGGCACAGCTTTGAAAATATCATTGATATCTCCGCTGGCGGCCAGCGCCTCTGGTCCGTCCTGTACCGCCGCGGCCAGCGCCTCCAGGCTGTCCAGCCCTTCCAGCGTCTCCGGCTTTCCCATCAGCACAGGTACGGTAAAACGTGTGGGCACTGCGTACAGCTTTCCGTCCGTTCTCATAGGGTCGACCACCTGCGGGATCAACCCGTCGGCGGAGATCACCTGTGAAAGCTCCGCCAGCACGCCCTTGTCGATGAAGCTCTGCAGCGGCATGCCGTCCAGGATCAGCACATCCGGCCCCTTGCCCGCCACAAGCTCTGTGTTCAGCGTGCGCAGCGCGTCCTCGGCGCTGGCGCCGCCGGAGGTTCCAACCTCAAAATTCACGCGCACATCCGGATTTTCCTGTTGGAAATTGGTGATGGCCGCGCGCACGGTGGGGGAATCGTTCAGAGCGTAAACACGCACCTCCTTGTCCGGCACGGCGCTCACCGTCTCATCAAATACATAGTGCAGCACACGGCCGCCCTCCTCCGTCTGCACGGCCAGTGCGAAGGTGTTGCCCGGCAGCGCCGTAAAGCCGCGCACAGCGGCCAGCGGGGAACCGAAGGTATACATGCTGCCTTCCATCACGGTCTCCGCCAGCGTGCCGCCCGGCACGGCGCGGCGCACGCCTTTTTCAGACAGCAGATACAAGTTGCCGTCCGCGTCTGCCGCAAGGCTGGACGGATAATCCTCTCCACCCGCCGCGCTGGCGGCCTCAGTCTGCATATGCCCGGTCTCCAGATCATACGCCGCCGTGCCGCCCTCGTAGCCGTAGACAAAAAGCGTCGTCCCGTTGCAGGCTGTCAGGCCTCCCATCCAGTTGGGAATCTCATACAGCTTTTTTCCGGTGGCCATATCGTATACAGCCGTTGTGGCGGTATCCTCCGCGCTGAATACGCCCATATCGTCCCCGGACTGCTCCGTGCCGTCCGCAGCTTCTGCGTCGTCCGTCTCTCCGGCGGCGTCCTGCGTGCCGGAAGATGCCGCCTGCGCGCCTGCGTCTTCCCCTGCAGCTCCGTTCTGCACCGCGGCAAAATCGCCCCCAAAGCTGGTGAGCAGCAGTCTGCCGCCCGGCAGCACCTGTGCATCCGCCGCCACAAGCCCGCCCTGCGCGGAAAGGCCCTCCGGCTGCACGGGAACGGCCGTGCCGTCCGCCGCAATGCGTGCGTAGGCCACCGCGCCCATACCATCCTCTGTCTGCTCTGTCAACATTACAAAATATTCTCCCTCAGGGGTAACGGTGACCTTTTCGATCTGGCGTTTCTCTCCGAAACTCTCCTGCCAGTCCATCGTATTTTCCGTCCATTCTTTGCCGCTGTCAGCAGAATAAAAATGGGTATATGTATATTGACCGGGCGTCTCGGCAGGCCGGAGCGCGATGTAGTCCAATCCGCCGTCCGGCCGTGCCGTCAGGCTCACCGGGGTACAGCCCGCCGCGCCCGGCGGGGTGATGTCGTTTTCCACGAACCGACCCTTGGCCTGCATGGGCGTGCCGTCCCCCTGCGCACTTGAACCGCCGCTCGTGCCGGGCTGCGCACCGCAGCCCGTGAACAGCACCGCCGCGGCCAGTACGCCGCACAAAAGTTGTTTTATCTTCACTGTTTCCCTCACCTTTCCGGTATGCTCAAAATGATGTGGACAGAAGATGCTTCCCGTCCAGCCTGTTTCCATCATAAAAAAATCAACCTTGAAAAGTCCTTGAAAAACAGTGAGGGATTTGTGAAAGCCTCTGTTTTTCAGGGATTTTTAAGGTTGCATCCATTATAATGGTTTTATTGCGGAACAGGAGGGACAAAAACATGCGGATACTGCTTGTGGAAGACGACGAAGCCCTGTGCGCGGCCGTGGCGCCGCTGTTGGAGCAGGAGGGCTACCGTGTGAACGTATGCCGAGACGGCGACGATGCGCTGTACTACATGCGCCAACGGATGTTCGGGCTGTGCATTCTGGACAGGATGCTGCCCGGACGGGATGGGCTTTCGGTGCTGCGCGCAGCGCGGGCCGAGGGTCTGGACACGCCGGTGCTGATGACGACGGCGCTGGGCCTTGTGGGCGACCGAGTGGACGGTCTGGACGCGGGCGCAGACGATTATCTGGTAAAGCCTTTCGACGTACGCGAGCTGCTGGCCCGGGTACGCGCACTGGCCCGCCGCCCCGCTCCTGTGGCGGTCTCCGGCCGCCCCTGCTGCGGGGATCTTACTCTGGACATGGGCACACTGGTGCTGACCGGAGACAAAGAGCAATGCACGCTCTCGAAAAAAGAGGCGGAGCTGCTGGCCGCACTGATGGAAAACGCCGGACAAACATTGTCCCGCAGTTTTTTATTCGGCCGTGTCTGGGGGCCGGGCGCCGACGTAGAGGAAGCCAGCCTGGACAGCTATGTACACTTTATCCGCCGCAGGCTGCGTGCCGTGAGCAGCCGGGTGACAGTGGACACTGTGCGCGGCGTGGGCTACCGGCTGCTGGATGGAGGAACGGGCGCATGAAACGCCGTGCCGCACAGCCTCCCCGCGGCCCGTACACCACGCCGCTGCGCCAGCTGCGCCGCCGCCTGACATTTGTTTTCACCGTGCTGACGGGCACAGTTCTCACGGTATTCCTGGCCATCACCCTGGGGTTGGCACAAAAGCAGACGCAGCTCTCGGCACAGAGCATGTTCGACGCCAGCGTGGACACCCTGATCGTCACGCTGCAGACGGGCAGCGTCTCCGACACGGCTCTTGCCCAGACGGAGGCCGCGGATGGACTGCTCATTTTCATCACGGACAACGGTACCCCGCTGTTTTTCAGCGGCGGCTGGGCGCCCGCTACCCCGCGCGGGACCTTGCTGGAGCGTGCGGCGGAGGCAGGGCTTGCAGAGGGTGTGAATATGGATGCCGCGCCGCGTTCGTCTGTGTATGCCTCCCGCGTCACCGTCACAGTGGAGGGCAACGCAGGCGAACATTATACCGCCGCCGTATGCTCCGTCCCCGGACAGCGCGGCTGGTACGGCCTTGCCGTGCTGCGGGACGACGGGCCTCTGCGCCGGACGCTGACGCGCCAGGCCCTGCTGTATGCGGCGCTGCTGTCGGGCGGGCTGGCACTTCTGGGCGCGGTCAACTGGTTTTTGGCGGGGCGGGCGCTGCGTCCCACCGCCGAAGCACTGCAAAAACAGCGGGAATTCGTGGCCGCCGCCGGACACGAGCTGCGCGGCCCGCTGGCCGTCGTCAAGACGAGCCTGTCGGCCATGCAGGCCAGCCCGGCGGACACGTCGCAGTACCTGGCGGCCATCGGCAGCGAGGCCGACCGCATGGCCCGCCTGGTGGACGATCTTCTCCTGCTTGCAGGCAGCGACGCGGGCACCTGGCGGATGCGTATGGAACCTGTGGATGTCGATGCGCTGGTGATCGGCGCGCATGAACAGTTTGCGCCTTTGGTAAAAGCGCGCGGCCTGCGCCTTGCGCTGGATCTGCCCGAGGAAACACTGCCGCCCCTGTGGGGCGACGCCGGACGGCTGCGCCAGCTGCTGCTGGTCTTCATCAGCAACGCCTGCGCCTACGCGCCCGCCGGCAGCGACGTCACGCTGCGCGCCCGCGCGGAAAAAGGCTGGGTACTGCTTTCGGTGGAGGACCACGGCCCCGGCGTGCCGGATGCGGAAAAGGCACATGTGTTCGAGCGCTTTTACCGCGCCGACAAAAGCCGCACGGGCAAGGAGCACTATGGGCTGGGTCTCTCTGTGGCACAGGAACTGGCCGCGCTGCACGGCGGAGATATCCTTCTTACAGACACACCCGGCGGAGGCGCCACATTCACGCTGCGTCTGCCTGTCCGCGCCCGAAAAGCACAGCGCACGCATACAGGCCCCGCATGAAACCGCAAAATGCCCCCGGCGTCCGGTTCTTTTCCGGGCTGCCGGGGGTATTCTGCAGCCTGCATGCCATGCGCTTTTACAGGTTCTCCCCGTTGGCGCGCACGGTTTCGGCATACCAGGCAGCGCTGTCCTTCGGGATGCGCGCACCCGTAACATAGTCGATATAAACAAGCCCGAAGCGCTCGCGATAGCCCTCGCTCCACTCAAAATTGTCAGTGAGCGCCCAGTGGAAATAGCCCCGCACATCCGCACCTCCCTCCGCCGCCGCACGCAGCGCCAGCAGATAACGGTGCAGGAAATCAATGCGGTCGGGATCATGGACACAGCCGTCCAGAAAGATGCGGTCGTTGCAGCTCTGCCCGTTTTCGGTGATGTAAATCGGCCGGCCGTACCTCTGCCAGAGAAAACGCACGCCCCAGTTCATCACCAGCGGCGTAACGGGCCATTTCAGCGCTGTCACAGCACAGCCGCGCGGGCGCGGCACATAAACCGGCCGCTTTCCCGTCCCTGCACATACCGCGTGGCCATTGTAGATGTTCAAGCCGATAAAATCCGGCCGTATGTGGATGACCGCCAGGTCTTCCGCCGGGAGCGCCGCCGTCATACGCCGCAGGCCGGGCCCGCAGTTTTCCGGATAATGTCCGAAACAGACAGGGTCCAGCACCATCTGATAGGTAAATGCCCAGTCGCTGTCCGGCGTGGCGAAGGTAGCGCTGCAGGCAGCCTCCACATCGGCGGGGCTGTCCGTGCCGGGCCAGCACAGCCGCCCTGTCGCGGCGATGCCGACGCGCACGCCGGGGCAGGTCTCCCGAATGGCGGCGGCGGCAAGGCCGTGAGCCAAAAGCTGATGGTGCAGCACCAGAAGCTGGCGCGCCTCGGGCAGACGCAGGCCCGGGGCATGCACGCCCGTACCGTGGCCCAGCTTTACAGTACACTCCGGCTCGTTGAGCGTAATGTAATTCTCTGCAAGGCCGCTGAAACGGCGCGCCGCCTCGGCGGCATAGCGGGCAAAAGCACGGGCGGTCTCTCGGCTGCGCCAGCCGCCCGCATCTTCCAGCGCCTGGGGCAGTTCCCAGTGGTACAGTGTGACATAAGGCTCCAGGCCCGCAGCGCGGCAGGCCTGGAGCATGCGCAGATAAAACGCAAACCCTTCCCCGTTCCAGCGGCCGTCGCCGTAAGGGTCCACCCGCGCCCAGCTCACGCTGAAACGGTAAGCACCGAGGCCCATCTGCGCCGCGCAGGCAATGTCCTCCTCATATCTGCGGTACGCGTCCGTGGCGGCGGAACCGTCAAACCCGTCTGCAACGGCGCCGGGGCGGCGGCAGAATACGTCCCAAATGGATTCCCCGCCGCCGTCGGCCCGCGGGCTGCCCTCGGTCTGGTAAGCGCTGGAGGCCGCGCCCCATACAAAATCTTTTGCAAACGCCATATGTCCCCTCCGTTCAGCCCATCGTCACCTTTACATGTACTGTCGTTCCGGCGGGCGCGGCGGGCAGAATGCCGTCCACGCAGGGCGCGCCGTCCGCCGTGATGCATTTTACCCCTTTTTCCACCCCTGCCGCGTTGTCCACTGCGATCTCGTACACCGCGCCTCTGTAGGTGCGCGTGACGGTGAAACCGGGCATCGCGGCGGGAATGCACGGGGCGATCCGCAGGCCGTCCAACGTGGGCTGGATCCCCAGGATATACTGGCTGATGTTGACGAATGTCCATGCGGCCGTACCCGTCAGCCAGCTGTTTTTCGCCTCGCCAAAGGCGGCCGCGTCCCGCCCGGCGATCATCTGGCTGTACACATAGGGCTCGGTGCGGTGGATCTCGCTGATTTCCTCAAGATAGGCCGGACAGGTGCGGCGGTATACCGCAAAGGCGCGGCCGCCGCGCCCCGCCGCACATTCAGCGCAGCTGATCCATGGGTTGTTGTGGCAGAAAATACCCGCGTTCTCCTTATACCCCGGCGGATAGCTGCTGATCTCCCCCAGTTCCAGATGATACCGCGTGTATGCGGGCTGCAGCAGCAGGATGCCGTACTCTGTGTCCAGATGCCGCCTTACGCTCTCCAGCGCCTGAAGCGCGCGGCCGTCGGAAAGGCCCACGCCCGCCATCACGCACATGCCCTGGGGTTCAATGTAAATTTTGCCCTCCGCGCATTCGGCGCTTCCCACCGGCCGGCCGTTTGCGTCATAAGCGCGGCGGAACCAGGCGCCGTCCCAGCCCGGGCCGAGGATGGCCGCTGTCATTTCGTCCACCTGTGCGCGCACGGCCCGCGCTTCCTGCGAAAGGCCTTCCCACGCACAAATGTCCGCGTATTCCCCGCCGTATTTTACAAACATCCCCGCAATGAACACGCTCTCCGCCACAGGGCCTTCGCTGGGGCCGGTGGTCTGGAAGCTCTCGCCCGGTTCGCTGGAAAAGCAGTTCAGATTCAGGCAGTCGTTCCAGTCGGCCCGGCCGATGAGCGGCAGTCCATGAGGGCCTTTGTGCGAAGCGGTAAAGCCCAGGCTGCGGCGCAGATGCTCCATCAGCGGCGCCGTGTCTTCCTCCCGGCAGTCAAAGGGCACCTCCTCGTACAGGATGGAACGGTCGCCTGTTTCCCGCAGGTATGCGCTCACACAGGCGATGAGCCACAGCGGGTCGTCGTTGAAGCCGCTCCCCACGTCCAAATTGCCCTTTTTCGTCAGCGGCTGATACTGGTGATAGGAGCTGCCGTCCGCGAACTGGGTGGCGGCGATGTCCAGAATGCGCTGCCGCGCCCGGCCCGGCACCAGATGCACGAAGCCCAGCAGGTCCTGGCAGGAATCCCGAAAGCCCATGCCCCGGCCGGTGCCGCTTTCATAATAGCTGGCGCTGCGGCTCATATTGAACGTCACCATGCACTGGTACTGGTGCCAGATATTGACCATACGGTCCAGCTTTTCGTCGCCGGAGCGCAGCGAAAAGCGCGCCAGCAGCCCATTCCAGTACACGGCCAGCGCGGCCAGCGCGGCGTCAACCTGCGTGTCCGCGGCATAGCGGGCCAGCATGGCGCGGGCGCGGCTTTTTTCCACCACGCCGGGCGCGGCCCATTTTTCCCGGGGCGGGTTTTCCACATATCCCAATACAAAAATAAAGCTGCGGCGTTCGCCCGGGGCCAGCGTCACGTTCAGCTGATGCACGCCCACAGGCGCCCAGCCGTGGGCGATGCTGCCCGTACACGCGCCCCGTTCCACCGCCAGCGGCCCGGCCGGGCCGCGGTACGGCCCCAGAAACGCATCCCGGCTCGTGTCGAAACCGTCGGGCGTCCGGTTCACGCCGAACACGGCATAGTGGCTGCGGCGCTCGCGGTATTCCGTTTTATGATAGATGGCGCCGCCCTCCACCTCCACCTCGCCGGTGCTGTAGTTGCGCTGGAAGTTGGTGGAATCATCCACTGCGTTCCACAGGCAGAACTCCACATAGCTGAACAGCTGCAGCGCGCGGGGCTCTGCCCCGGCGTTGTGCAGCGTCAGGCGTATCACTTCACATGCGTCGCCCAGCGGAACGAACATTTCCTGCTTTGCCTCTATGCCGTTTTTCGCACCCTCGATGACCGTATAGCCCAGCCCGTGGCGGCAGCGATAGGAATCCAGTTCCGTGCGCACGGGCTGCCAGCCCGGGTTCCATACGCAGGCGCCGTCGCGGATATAAAACCGGTGGCCCTCGCCGTCCGCCGGGGCGCTGTTGTAGCGGTAGCGCGTCAGACGCAGCAGCTTTGCGTCACGGTAAAAGCTGTAGCCGCCCGCCGTATTGGAAACAAGGCTGAAAAAATCCTCGCTGCCCAGATAATTGATCCACGGCAGCGGTGTGCGCGGTGTGGTGATCACATATTCCCGGTTCTCGTCGTCAAAGTATCCATAGCGCATAAGGTATTCTCCTCACACCCGTGCCCTGCGGCGCGGGCCACTCGATTTTGGGGAGCATGCTGCGGCCCCGTTTGCGAAAACGATTAAGTCCGCATACATTCAAGCGCTCTGTATTTTTATCATACTGCCATTTCAAAAAAAAGCAAGCCTTTTTTGCTGATAAGTGCTGTAAAGTACGGATCTCGCTTGTTTCTTAGTCTTTTTTCCATTTAAATAAAGGTATAGAACAAGAGCGAAAATGTTTTCGTATCATTGGCGAAAATAAAAGGTATATTTTCGGATAGAATCGCCAAATACTCTTTGTCGAAATTGGAAAAGGCTCCAAACTTCGTGATTTCGCTTAAAAATCGCTTGATTTTTGTTGAAATTAAAGCGAGATTGCGGTATATTGAAGTTGCGAAAACGATTAAGTATCCAGTTTTGCCAAACAAGCCGCCTTTCGGTATAATAGATGCCAGAAAACGATTTCGATTTAGCAGAGCAAAACTTCTGGAAAGGCGGACCGTTATGATTTCGATTCGGGATATTGCAAAGGAATGCGGCGTGTCCGTGGCGACAGTGAGCAAAGCGCTCAACGGCCACCATGACATCAGCGCTCAAACGCGGGAGACCGTATGCCGCAAAGCGGCCGAAATGGGCTACCAGCCCAATTCCGCGGCCCGTGCGCTCAAGACGAACCGTACATACAATCTGGGCGTTCTGTACGAGGACCCGCAGCACAGCGGCCTGGGGCACGAATATTTTTCGCGCATTCTGGAGAGCTTCCGCGCGCAGGCCGAGGCCTGCGGCTACGATGTCACCTTCATCAACCGCAATGTCGGCAAGCGGCGCTCGTCTTACCTGGAGCACTGCCGCTACCGCGGCGTGGACGGCGTATGTGTGGTATGCGTGAACTTTCTGGACCCGCAGGTGCTGGAACTGGTGCAGAGCGAGCTGCCCGTCGTGACAGTGGACCACATGTTCAACAACCGTACTTCCATCGTTTCGGACAACGTCAAGGGCGTTCAAACGCTGGTGAACCATGTGTTCGGTATGGGGCACAGGAACATTGCCTTCATCCACGGCGAACGCACGGCCGTCACCGAAAGCCGCTGCGCCAGCTTTTACAAGACCTGCTACGACCTGGGGCTGCAGGTGCCCGACGCCTATGTACGCGAAGGCGCTTACCACGACTGCGACAGCTGCGAACGCATCACCGCCGAGCTGCTGGCGCTGCCGCAGCGGCCCACATGCATCTTTTTCACCGATGACGTGTCGGCTCTGGGCGGCCTCGCCGCCATCGCCCGGGCGGGCCTCCGCGTGCCGGAAGACATCTCCGCCGTCGGTTATGACGGCATCCCTCTCGCCAAAATGATGATCCCCAGCCTGACGACTTACCACCAGGACACCCAGGCCATCGGCTACTGGGCGGCGGACCGTCTCGTCAGCCTGATCGAGCACCCCAAAACCACCCTGCCGGAAAGCATCCTCATCCCCGGCAGCCTGTTGGAAGGAGCGTCGGTCAGGCGCATCTGATTTTGTGATCGCGCGGCCAAACGGCCGCCTGACCGAACTTTACAAGGAGGAAAACAATCTATGAAACGTACACTTGCGACCCTTATGGCATTGTGCATGATGCTTTCCCTGGCCGCCTGCGGCGGCTCCGGCGCTTCCAGTGTTCCCGCCTCCGTTTCCGCCTCCGCCCCCTCATCCGGCAGCGAACCCGCGCCCGCCGATGGCGCCGTGCTCAACATCTGGTGCTGGAACGACGAGTTCCAAAGCCGGTTCAACGACTATTATCCCGAGGTAAAGGCAGTGGCGGAGGACAAATCCACCACCACGCTCAACGACGGCACGATCGTCAAGTGGACCATCAATCCCAACGAGAACAACAATTACCAGAACAAGCTGGACGAGGCCCTGCTGGCGCAGGATTCCGCCGCAGCCGACGACAAGATCGATATTTTCCTCATCGAAGCGGATTACGCGCTGAAGTATGTGGATTCCGACTACACGCTGGACGTACGCGGCGATATCGGCCTGACGGACGCAGACCTGTCCGGGCAGTACCCGTACACCCAGGACATCGCCACGGCCGGCGGCAAGCTGAAAGGCGTCACCTGGCAGGCCACCCCCGGCCTGTTCGCCTACCGGCGCAGCATCGCCAAAGACGTACTGGGCACCGACGGCCCCGCTCAGGTGCAGGAGGCCCTGTCTGATTGGGACAAATTCAACGCTGTGGCCGAACAGGCCGCCGCGAAGGGCTACAAGATGCTGTCCGGCTATGACGACAGCTATCGCACTTTCTCCAACAACGTCTCCGCCCCATGGGTGACGGGCACCACCGTAACTGTGGACGAAAACCTGATGAAGTGGGTGGAACAGACCAAGACCTACACCGACAACGGCTACAACAATAAATCCAGCCTGTGGAGCGACGTGTGGGCCGCGGACCAGGGCCCCGACGGCAAGGTGTTCGGGTTCTTCTATTCCACCTGGGGCATCAATTTCACGCTGCTGGGCAATTCCCTGGAAACGCCCGAGGCCGAGGGCGGCAAAGCCGAAGCGGGCAACGGCATCTACGGCGATTACGCCGTCTGCGAAGGCCCGCAGCCGTATTACTGGGGCGGCACATGGATCTGCGCCGCGGCCGGCACCGACAACACCGCCGCCATTGCGGACATCATGCGCAGCCTCACCTGCGACAAGGCCATCATGAAGCAGATCACCGAGGATACGCAGGATTACACCAACAACGCCCCGGCCATGGAGGAGCTTGCCTCCAGCGACTTCAAATCCGATTTTCTGGGCGGCCAGAACCACATCGCGCTGTTCGCCGCAGCCGCGCCCAACATCGACATGAGCAACGCCGGCCCCTACGACCAGGGGCTGAACGAAAGCTTCCAGGGCGCGTTCAAGGATTATTTTGACGGCGCGGTGGACCTGGAAACAGCCAAGACCAATTTCCAGACGTCCATCGGGGAAAAATACCCTGAACTTACCGAAGTAGTGTGGCCCGAATAAACGCAGCCACGGCTCAAACGCGCGGGGCGGGCGTCGCCCGCCCCGCATTCCTCTGAAAAGGACAGGTGACCGATATGCAAGCGCGCACGGCAGGCCGAAAGCACCGCTCCATCCGCTACGCCAAATGGGGCTATCTTTTCATCGCCCCGTTTTTCATCGCCTTTGCGGTGTTCCAGCTCATCCCGCTGGCCTCCACGGTATATTACAGTTTTTTTGAATATTTCCGCAGCGGCCTGAAGGAGATCGGCCCCAATTTCGTGGGGCTTAAGAATTATGCCGAGCTGTTCCGCACCGATTTGCCGAAATACTTCGGCAACACGCTGCTGATGTGGATCATCGGCTTTGTGCCGCAGATTGCCGTGTCGCTGCTGCTGGCGGCCTGGTTCACGGACACGCGGCTGCGCCTGCGCGGCCAGGGCTTTTTCAAAACGGTCATCTACATGCCCAACCTCATTATGGCCTCGGCCTTTGCCATGCTGTTTTTCGCCTTGTTTTCCGACAACGGGCCGGTCAACGCCGCGCTTGTTTCCGCCGGCTTTCTGGAAGAGCCGTTCCGCTTTTTATCCAGCGTGGCAGGCACGCGCGGGCTGGTGGGCCTGATGAATTTTCTCATGTGGTTCGGCAACACCACCATCCTGCTGATGGCCGCCGTCATGGGCATCGACCCCGGCCTTTACGAGGCTGCCGAGATCGACGGCTGCACGCCCGGCCAGATGTTCCGGCGCATCACACTGCCGCTTATCCGGCCCATCCTTGTGTATGTGGTCATCACCTCGATGATCGGCGGGCTGCAGATGTTCGATGTGCCCCAGATCCTGACAAACGGCAAAGGCAGCCCGGACCGCTGCGCCACCACGATGATCATGTATCTGAACAACCACATGTACAGCAAAAACTACGGCATGGCGGGGGCGGTCTCCACGGTGCTGTTTCTGGTGTGCGCGGTGCTGTGTATCGCCGTGCTGAAAACGCTGGACCGCAGCAAGGAAGGAGGCGCAGGGAAATGACGTCTGCCCAAACGGAAAAAGCAAGCTCCCGGCTGCGGCGCGCAGGGCGCGCCCGCGCGGCTTCAACGGCCCGGCGGGCGGCAGCCTACACGGTGCTGGGGCTGCTGTGCTTTTTGTGCCTGTTCTTCTTTTACATCCTGCTCATCAACGCAACGCGCACCCATTTTGAGATCCAGCGCGGCTTTTCCCTGCTGCCCGGCCGTTCGCTGCTGATGAACCTGAAAAGCGTGCTGGCCAACGCCAACATCCCCGTGCTCTCCGGCATCCGCAACAGCCTGCTTGTCTCGGCGCTCTCTGCGCTGCTCAGTGTTTATTTTTCAGCGCTCACCGCCTACGGCATCCATGCCTATGACTTCAAATTCAAAAAGCTGGCCTTTACGTTCATCCTGCTCATCATGATGATGCCCACACAGGTATCCGCGCTGGGCTTTGTTCGGCTCATCACCAAAATGGGCATGGCCGACACCCTCGCACCGCTGTTTCTGCCCAGCATCGCGGCGCCCGTTGTATTTTATTTCATGCTGCAGTACATGGAAGGCAACCTGCCCATGGAGATCGTCGAGGCCGCGCGCATTGACGGTTCGGGCGAGTTTTCCACCTTCAACCGCATCGTGCTTCCCATCCTCAAGCCCGCTTTGGCCGTGCAGGCCATCTTCACTTTCGTCAACACCTGGAACAACTATTTCACCCCCGCCCTTGTGCTGAGCAGCAGCGGCAAAAAGACGCTGCCCATCCTCATTGCACAGCTGCGCAGCGCGGATTTTCTTAAGTTCGATATGGGGCAGGTGTATATGATGGTAGCCATCGCCATTCTGCCGGTCATCGCCGTATACCTTTGCCTCTCCAAATTTATCGTGCGCGGCGTGGCCCTCGGCGGCGTGAAGGGCTGAGCGGAAAACGACTGCGTTTACAGCACAAAAGGCGACGCCGCCGCATCCGGCAACGGGTGCGGCGGCGTATTTTTTATTTTTGTGCCGGCGCAGTGCATATCCGCGGCCGCGCCCGGCACACTATCACAAGACGCATGCGCCGGCGGGCGGGGCGCACCGCTCCCCCGGCGGCCGGCCCAACGCAAAAAAGGAGCGAATGAGGATGACTTTGACAAAAAAGGAGCAGGGCCTGCTGAAGGATCTGCAGAATGAAGAAAAACTGTGCGTGGAAAAGTACCGCAAGGCCGCCGAAAATGCCTGCGACGCCAAGCTGCAGCATATCTTTGAAAAAATCGAAAAAGCCGAACAGAGCCATTACGACACCGTGACGGGAATGCTGGCGGGCACCCTGCCCGCCCAACAGGGCCAGCAGAGCAAAGGGCAGGCCTCCCGGCAGAAGGCGGAAAAGGACCTGAAATCCACGGCCAGCCGCGCTGAAAAACAGCGCGACGCCTATCTGTTGTCCGATCTGTTGGGCACGGAAAAATATGTCTCCGGCGTGTACAACACCGCCGTGTTTGAGTTCAGCGACGCCAAGGCGCGCCAAGTGCTGGCCGCCATCCAGCAGCAGGAACAGGAACACGGCAAACAGCTTTCGGACTATATGCAGGCCAACAACATGTATTGCTGAGACACCATCTTTTTCATCCGGAAAGGCCGCCCGCGGGGCGGCCTTTCTTTTTGTGGTTCCTTCAGCTCAGAATCTTGCGGACGATGCCGTACAGCACCGGTTTCATATTGTCCACGGTGTCCGGCTTGCCCTCAATGATGGAGGAATAGCATACGGAACCCAGCATCTCGATGATGACGAATATCATCTTGAACAGCTCGTCCTCTGTATACCGGGCCGCCAGCGGGCTTGCCTCCAGGTCCCGCATCAGCCGCGCCCAAAGAGGGCCGCGCCGCTCGCTCATCTGTTTTGCCACCATAGGCCAGGAAAAATTCCGCTCAACAAGCCGAAGGACCAGCTTGTTGCGCTTGAAATATTCCACCACATAATCCAAAAGAAGCAGCACGTTCTCCACAAAATCCGGCGTGCGGCGTTCATCCAGCCATTCGTATGCTTCTTCCAGAACCTGGGCCGAGATATTATAGACCAGCTGTCCCAGCAGTTGATCCTTATCGTGAAAATACAGATAAAACGTGCCCTTGGCCACGTTCGCTCCGCGGACGATCTCGTCCACCGAAGTCTTGGCCACGCCCTTTTCCGTGAACAACGCGTAGGCGGCGTCCAGCAGGCTCTGACGCTTTTGTTCCTTGCGGGATTCCATCGGTTCGCGCATACGCGTTTTCCCCTTTCCGCCGCGGCGCGGCATTTTCCCCGTTCTTTCCCGCTTTTAGTATACCTCCCGCGCGGCGGCGATTGCAAGAGCTGTCTTTCGGTTCAGCAAAATGACCAAAAGTCATTGTTTTCATTTTGTGACTATTGGTCATTAATTGGATTGACTAACGGTCATAACAAGACTATACTATTCAACGTTGACTGTTGGTCAGTTTGATCCGCGGCATCGGCTGCCGCAAAAATTCAAAGGGAGCGTTGAGCAATGGAACATTTTGCGCGCTGGGTGGTACGGCACCGCAAAGCGGTGCTGGCGGCCGCCGTGCTGCTGCTGATCCCATCCGTGTTCGGTGCCGCAGGCACCTATATCAATTACGATATCCTCACCTATCTGCCGCCGGAGTTGGATTCCATGGTGGGCGAAGGATATCTGGAGGACGATTTCAACATGGCCTCCACCTCCATGATCACCGTGGAGAATATGTCCACCGCGGACACACTTGCCCTCAAGAGTGAGCTGGAGGCTGTTGCGGGTGTAAAAAGCGTGCTGTGGACGAGCGACATCCTGGACGTAACTACGCCAAAGGAAATGCTGCCGGCCGACATCCAGAAATTCTTTTACAGCGAAAACGGCGCCACACTGCTGCTGGTCCAGTTCGAAAACCCAAGCGCCCATGCCGTGACCATGCAGGCGCAGCGCACCATCAAGGATATCCTGCGCAAGGACTGCTTCATCGGCGGAATGTCCGCCATTCTGGAGGACACAAAATCCCTGGTAAACCAGGAAATGCCCGTCTACATCCTGTGTGCCGTGGGGGCGTGTCTGGTGGTGCTGTTCCTCAGCATGAAAGAAACGGTTGTGCCCCTCATCTTCATGCTGGGCATGGTATTCCCCATTGTCTACAACTTTGGCACCAATATCTTTCTGGGGCAGATCAGCTACATCACCGAGGCTTTGGCCACGGTGCTCCAGCTGGGCGTGACGATGGATTTCTCCATCTTTCTGCTGCACCGGTTCGAGGAAGAAAAGCGTTCCTGCCCGAATGAGGACGAGGCAATGGTGCGCGCCGTGCAAAAGACGTTCTCCTCCATTCTGGCAAGTTCGCTCACCACCATCGCAGGCTTCCTCGCAATGTGCACCATGCGCCTGACACTGGGGCGCGATATCGGCATCGTAATGGCCAAGGGCGTGCTGCTGGGCGTTGTCAGCACTGTGACGATCCTGCCCGCGCTCATCCTTACGTTCCGGCGCTCCATCGCGCGGCATACCCACCGTACCTTCATCCCTAAGCTGCGCCGTACCTCCCGTTTCGTGGTGCGCCGGTATATTCCCATCCTCGCAGCGTTCGTGCTCTGCTTCATTCCATTCAGCGTGGCGCAGGCGAAAACGCCTGTATACTACACACTATTCGACAGCCTGCCGCAGGACCTCGCGGGGATTCAGGGTACCAGCCGCCTGAAAGAGGACTTCGGCATGACGACTTCCCATTTCATCATCGTGGACGACGGCTTGCCGGCCCGCGACATGGAGGCGCTCACCGATGAGATCGAGCAGGTGGACGGCATCCGCCAAGTGCTCAGCTATGAAAAGTTTTTGGGCGGCGGCGTTCCCCGGGAGGTTCTGCCCACCGAGGTGCGTCAGATCTTCTGCGCAGGCGGCCACGAGATGCTGCTGGCCAATTCCAGCTATGAGAGCGGCACCGAAGCTCAAAACGCCCAACTGGACGCTCTGAACGCCATTGTCAAGCGTTACGACCCCAACGGCGTGATTACCGGAGAGGGTGCAATGACAAAAGACCTGATCGAAGTGGCGGACGTGGATTTCCGCAGCGTCAGCATCGCCAGTATCGCAGCGGTTTTCCTCATCATCGCCATTTCATTCCGCTCAGCGTCCATTCCGGTGCTTCTGGTGGCCGCCATCGAAAGTGCCATTATGATCAATATGGGCATCCCCTATTTTACCGGCACGACGCTGCCCTTTGTGGCCAGCATCGTCATCGGCACCATCCAGCTCGGCGCAACGGTGGACTACGCCATCCTGATGACCACCCGCTTCCGGGAAGAGCTGAATGCGGGGCGCTCTACCAAGGACGCCGTGCAGACGGCCGTGGAGCAGTGCAGCCAGAGCATCCTCACCAGCGGACTGACGTTTTTCGCGGCAACCTTCAGCGTTTCACTGGCTTCCCGCATGGAACTTATCAGCAGCCTGTGCCGTCTCATCAGCCGCGGCGCGCTCATCAGCATGCTTGTGATTCTGCTGGTGCTGCCCGCGCTGCTTATCCTGACGGCGCCTCTCATCCGGAAAACCACCTACCATTGGCTCAGCAAAGAAAAGGAGACGAAAACCATATGAAAAAGTTATTGCAGAAAACCACGGCCGTTCTGGTAAGCGCGGCACTGGCCGTCACCTGCGCCCTGCCCGTCTTTGCCGAACAGCCCACAGAGGGCGTGACGAAAGACGAAAATGTGTTTCTGATCCTGAACCCGGACGGTTCGGTGAGCGAACAGATCGTCAGCGACTGGCTGCACAGCGATACCGGCTTTGACGCTGCGGCGGACCGCAGCACACTCTCCGGCATCACCAACCTGAAAAGCGACGTGCTGCCCGCGCAGGACGGCGAAAACCTGACCTGGACCACCGAGGACAACGATATTTATTATCAGGGCACCACAACGCAGACGCCTCCCGTGACCGTGGATATTACCTATACGCTGGACGGCCGGTCCATCACCGCCGATGCGCTGGCGGGCAAAAGCGGACACCTTGTGATGCGCTTGGCTCTGACCAACAACGAGGGACAGGAAATGGAGATTGCCGGCAGCCGGCGCAAGGTGTACACGCCGTTTTTCACTGTGGCCGCGGCCACGCTGCCCACGGGCTCCTATACCAACATTGCCGCACAGCACGGCACCGTGCAGACGGACGCAAAAACGCAGCTCGTCTGCTTTCTCGCCATGCCGGGCATGGCCGAGACCTTCGGCGGTCTGCTGCCGGAAGCGCTGTCCGGTCTTGAAGATTACATGCTGGACGAACTGGTCATCGAGGCGGACGTAAAAGACTGTACGCCTCCGGCATTTATGCTGGCCGCAGCCACAAGCATGGACCAGTTGACCTCAGAGCTGGACGTTCCCGACCTCTCCGGCCAGATGAGCCAGCTCGAGGATGCGACCGCGCAGCTCCAGAGCGGCGCAGCCACACTGCATGAGGCTACGGGCACGCTGCAGAGCAAAATGGACGAATTCGCCGCCAGCTACGCCACCTTCGACACCGGCCTGGACAATGCTCTCAGCGGCGCGCAGCAGGTGCAGAGCGGCGCGCAGAACCTGCTGGACGGTGCAAAAAGCCTGGACAACGGCACACAGCAGCTTGCGGATGGCACACAGCAGCTGAACAGCGGCGCACAGCAGCTGGCCGGCCGGCTGAACGGCACTCTCGTACCCGCTCTGGAGGGTGCCGCCGCGCAGCAGGCAGCCCTGCAGCAGCAGATGGACGTGTTGGCAGACCAGCTCGGCCATGTGCAGCTTCCCGATGTGGACGCGCTGAAAAAGCAGCTCGGCGCAGGTGTGGGCCAGGTGTTTGACGGCGCTGCACAGGGTGCGGCGAAAGCCGCCGCCCAAAGCGTGGGCGACGCTGTAAAGAGCGGCGCACTGCAGGCTGCGGACGCAGCCGTTGCGCAGGCAGCACCGGCCGCGGCGCAGGGCGTTGCATCCACAGCCGCGCAGGATGTTTCCTCCGCGCTGGCAGCCGCGCTGCAGCCCTATGTGGACAGCGGAAAAATGACATCTGACGAAATGAACGCCGTCATTGCGGAGGCCGCCGGAGCGGCTCAGGGCGCGGCTGCCAAGGTGGATGCGGCAGGCATGGTTCAGGGCGCGGTGGGCAAAGCCGTTACCGGCAATGTGACCGTGGATGCCGACGCAGCGGCCGGACAGATCGTGGCCGCGATGGCTCCCGAAAAGGAGGCCGCCGTAAACCAGGTGACCGCCGCACTGAACGGGCTGGACACCGCAGCGCTGAAGGCCATGCTGCTGCAGTTCCAACAGCTTTCCGGCGACGCGCAAACGATGATGGGTTCGGTAAAATCCCTGACGGACGCACTGTACAACACCGACGCTCCGTCGGACCAGAACACTGTTGTAGGAGCGGCCGGAGCTCTGGCGGCCGGCGCGCAGAGCGCGCAGGACGGCGCGGCCTCCCTTCGCGACGGCGCGGCGCAGCTCACCGCCGGCGCGGCACAGCTGAGCAACGGCGCCTCCAGCCTGAGCGCCGGCCTGACGCAGCTCTCCGGCGCAAGCAAAACAGTCCGTGACGCCATCGGCCAATTCCGCACCGGCGCGGGGAGCCTGAACGACGGCGCGGCACAGCTGCAGGACGGGCTGGACACCTATGCCAGCCAGGCCATCGGAAAGCTGACCGAGCTTGCGGGCTCCGCCGACACCTCCGCGCTGCAGGACGTGCTGAAGGCGCTGGAAACCCGCGCGCAGAGTTACACCTCTTACACGGGCAGTGCGGACGGCGTGCGTGCCAATGTAAAATTCGTGATGAAAACAGCCGGTCTGCCGGAGGAGGAAACGACATCCTCTTCCGACACGGAAGATTCGGAGGCCGCACCGCAGGACAAAACCCCGGACGCCTCCTTCTGGGACCGGGTCAAGAATCTTTTCTCCTGACATGCACGGAAAAAGCGCGCGGAACATTCCACGCGCTTCAGCTTGGCGCAAAAGCTACGCTTTTGCGCCAAGCTGCCTACGAACAGGGCCTGCGGCCCCGTTCGCCGCGCACGGCGCGGGGTTATTTTAA
>ENA-OWPN01001089-OWPN01001089.1-human-gut-metagenome-genome-assembly--contig:-NODE-1089-length-28225-cov-3.221477_pt1 | contig 28225 bp, 26 predicted proteins | sample MGYA00248266_ERZ651850 | MGnify/ENA primary metagenome ERZ651850 (study PRJEB26924, sample SAMEA4378296) | human gut metagenome | biome: human gut; feature: human-associated habitat; material: faeces... | reverse complement strand
CCACTATGATATACTCATCGTTTGGTTTATCATAATAACATACAATCGGCATCGTATAGCCGTCTGCTTTGATACTGTCATAGAGAAGTTTCATTTCCGGTGGTGCTACTGCATTGGGGTTGTAATCATTGGGATGAATCTTTTCAACAGGTACGGCTCGTATGTCATATACGGGACTTTTTGTCATCGTTTAGTTCCTCCACAGTTCTATATTTATCTTTTAAGTAATCTAACTTTTTTTGCTGTTCACGTGTCAAACCAAATCCCATGAAACGGCAGATATGATCGTTTTTTAAAATGCAGAAACACATCCGTTTCCAGCTTGGTATATCCTTTGTAGACTTGATATCATCTGTATGATCTGGAATCTTATCCAGAAAAATAATGCGTGAATTTTTAAATATCGTATAGTTGGATATGCCGTTTCTCTTGATATGGTATCCATGTTCTATCAGCTCTTGAATGGTCTCTTCCTCTAATCCGCCGCCAACAGTATGCCAGAACTTTAGAGATTTATTAAACTTATCGACATAATTTTTCTGCAGGCGTTTCGGCAGCGTTGCCAGCAAAAATTTGGTATAGGATTGCCACGTATGACCCTCGGGAAGCGTGATGTTACGGTATCCCATAGCTCTTGTTTTTGAATAGATAGAAGTAAAATTTGCGCCCTGCACACGCCCGAGCAGCTTTGTCCATATCTGGGGATCGATGACCCGATAAAGATTCAGCGAATCCTTGGCATAGTCTTGAAAAGGGGAGGCTACGCGCATCTGGGAAACCGTCAGGCCGGCCTTGTAAAATAAATCATATAATTCATTATATGGATAATCAAAGCGATAGTAGGCATGCCAGATATCATTGACCGACCAGTCATACAGAGGGGACGCAGTCCAGACATCTTTAAACTGATGGGTGATCCAGCACTGTCCTTTGTAGCCGTATTTCTTATTAAGAAAACCGCTGTAGCGCTGTAAGGATTCATCGGCACGAATTCCCAGAAGACAGATCGTTTTCTTATTGTTATGGGATATGCGATACCATCTGCCAAATTGTCTTGCAAGGTCTTCCTGGTGCATCTTATAGTGATAGGTCGTCATGGGATTATGTGTCAAATTGAACACATAATCATGTTCCGGCATTGGACGTACCCAGCTGTCTGCCTTTTTATCATCCCAAGGGTACCAGTACATTTCATAGCTGCTCAGTGCCGTACGTGTAGCCATAGGAAGGCAGATCCAATACAATTCTACATGAGGGCGTTTTTCCAGCATCTGGAAGGTTTCCTCTACATATCTTGTCGTGGCTGAATACTGGGCTTCAAAATCCTGATGGAATACTCCAATCGTTTTATCCGGATAGTTCCAATCCCGAAAATCAAGCAGAAGATACAGCAGCAGTCCACTGTCTTTTCCACCGGAAAAAGAAATATAAATGGAATCGAATTCCTGGAAAATAAAATGGAATCGTTCCAATAAGGCTTCATATACATTCAAATCCAGATATCTTTTTATCATAATATGTACTGCATGTTCTTTCTGTAAGACAGCAGAATGCAAGCTCACCCCTTCCGTTATAAAAAGTCTTCCTGTTTCCTGATGATGTGTCAAAGAAACTACTATTAGGACTATTCTAAGATACAAAACCAAAATATCCAATATTATGACAGTATTTTTACAAAAAAGGTTGTTTTATACTACTGTTTTAATCAAATATACATAAAAAACATATCATGATATATTTGAAAAGAAATATCGGCAAAACTGCGTTCTTTTTCTTTATAGCGGTACATCAAAATGGATGAAAAGGGCATGTATAAGTATGGTAGGATTCTGTAGATTCTGCATCTCTAAATAAAATATTTGATAAATGTATAAAAGGCCAATTTAATTGTATAATTGATGCGTTTTTAATATTATTTATCAATTAAATGTGTTTTATCGTTTAATTATGCTATTTTATACTTAAGTAAATTTCGTCTTTTTATTGTGATTTGCGGGATTTGACCTCATATGACAGAAACCGCCAATATAGAGGAGGATTGAGTTTGATGAAACTTACAGGAAAAGAATTGCAGAATATAAAAGCACTCCATGTGACAACGAAAATACCTGTGCATATCTATGATCTTTGTTTCAAGCTGCTCAAAGTGTACAGTTCCGGGAACCGGTATGAGATCCCTTATGATTTCTCCCGTATCCATTCTGAAAACACGGACTGCAGAGATCTTATCTGGTATGAGTATGGCTGGCTGAAAGAAATCTTTATATTTGTCCGGCATAAGGATGTTATTATCACGCTTGGTCCGTTTTTAACAAATCATCTGGAGTCGGAAGAAATCGAGAAACTTGTGGAAGGAGATAAAATGAAATCGCAGCCCTCTGTCACAGGGAAGGAGTGGTTTTCTTACTATGAAAATCTACCGATCTACGCATTAGGGGATATTCGTGATTTCGTCATACTGCTGGGGGCAATCTTAAATATCGACCTGGAAGAAATTTATTCCAGAAGGCTTCATATAGAAGTTTATCGGAATGAATTGGAATTAAAAAGTCAGGCATTAAAGAGACCTTTTTTTCAGGATTTTGAATCCGAGCAATATGCCTTCTATTATGAAAATAAAATACTAGAACTTGTTGCAAAAGGAGACCTGGATACTTTGAAACAGGGGGTTGCCAAAATCGGATGCAGCGTGATCCCCACCTGGCATAATGATTCTGTACGCACAGAAAAAAACTATACCATTGTTATTCTGGAAAAACTGTCTTCCCTTGCTCTTCATATGGGAAAGGATGTACTGGAAACGATCCGGTTACGAGAATTTTACATAAAGAAACTGGAACAGAAAGAAAAACTGGTGGATGTCCTGGCGGTAAGGGATAGTGCGATTATCCATTTCACAAAAGAACTGCACAATCTGGCAAACAGTGCTTATTCACCTTTCATACTGTCTGTGATACAGTATATTAACCTAAAGATTTACGGACCATATAAAACATCTGATGTGGCAAAGCATTTTTTTCTTTCAGAAAGTGCGTTACGGCGGCACTTTAAAAGAGAGGTACATATGAGCATCACAGAATATGCCAATCAACGAAAGATAGCCATTTCAAAGTTTTTTTTAGCCACGGGGATGCCGATTGCAGAATGTTCAAAACGTTTAGGTTTTTTTGACAGTTCGCATTTCTATAGGACCTTTAAAAAATATGAGGGAATTACACCAAAGCAATTCTTGAATAGAACAACCCAAAGAGATTTTGATGAAAATTTTCTTCTGGACAAAGAACTCTATTGACCTTAGCTGATAAAACATACAAAAAGAACTGTGAAAAATGGTGCGGATAAAGCATCACTTTTCACAGTTCTTTTCTTTCATAGCTGGATGGAAGCGTCTTCCGCTTACGAATATCTTTGATTGCCAACAGAGAAGATCGTATGAATACGGAGATTTTAGAAATATAACAAATAAGAATAATGTATAAAAACATCACATCTTTGTATAAAACAATCTTATTTTATTACAGTATAGAATATCAATAGACTTCTATTATAAATGCGTATATTCTGTTTATGAACCAGCAGGATAGTACCCTTATGTGAGAAAGGAAATGGATATTCGGTCATGCGCAAAGATAAGAATGTGACTATATACTGAATTTAATATTTATCAAAAAGCATCATGTGCTGATTTAGGTGGATAATGCATAAATTGCTGTGCCGTTTGCAATTCGTGAATATAAAAGATCTTCGTTATCTAAAAAAGCAGCACTAGTCAAGGTTTCTATGGATGATATTGTTATGCAGTTTCTTGAAAAGGATAAGTCCATATTCTGGTACAGTCATACTATAAACCTGATTTATCCAGAATTAAAAAAGGAGGGGGTGATGTATGCATTTAAAAATATCGACCGATTATGCAGTACGAATCGTTCTCTATCTTGCGAAAAAAAGGCAGCTTGTTCAGTCAAAGGAATTATCGGAACAGCTGCATATTCCACAGGGCTATGTTTTAAAAGTTGCCAGTATCTTGAAAGAAGCACAGATCCTGGAAGCAGTTACTGGTATCGATGGCGGTTTTCGACTCGTAAAGCATCCAAGAGACATCCCCATCTATGATGTGATTCGAGCAATGGAGACGACCATGCAGATCAACCGGTGCCTTGAAAAAGACCGCTACTGCAGTCGAGATGCCGGTTCCTTTTGCCAGGTCCGTCATTTTTATGAAAAGATACAGTCGTATCTGGATCACATGCTGCTATCAACAAGCATACAGGAGCTTCTAGAAATGGAATGAAGGGAAATATGAGGGTACCAAACTGGTTCTAATTATTTTAGAAAGAAACGAAAAGAAAGGAGAAATCGTTTATGGAGAAAAATAAGCCGAGTTTTCTTTCCTGTGCAAAAAGACAGCAAAGATGGGCGATACGAAAATTGAGTATTGGCGTGTGCTCTGTATTACTGGGCGTCATGTTGATGGTGCCGTCTTTGGGGACCGTCTATGCACAGGAAAATAGAGGACTGGATACTACAACACATTATACGGCAACCGGAATTGATAACAATGCCAACCTACGTTATAGCTCTACTGTTTTCAATAAAGTTGAGGATGACGACAGTTTATCTATGACATTTACATATTGGTTTAGTGGAAGCACAGGATGGGAGACAGACCCTGCGAACGAATATGCTGGGAAATATCTTTTGAGTTTTACCAACAATACCTTTTATAAACAGATCGATAAAGTTATTTTAGCTGATATAAGTCTTGAAAAGCATAACGATGGCGCAATGTGGTCTCTGCCAGTTACAAAGCTGCCTAACTATGCTTTGATAGGTTTATCACGTAACCAGCCTGTTAAAATCACGCTGAAAAATGGACAGACATTGGAAAGTCTTAATTTACAAGATACTCCAATTGGATTTAATTCCGTTTTGACGACCAATAAAGGAGCTATAGCCTCGAACAGTATTTCTAATGGTTATATCTTGCTGAATAATAAGAAGAATGAGAATGAAAAGGAATCAGAGTTTACAAAAGGTAAAGCGAATCAAAGAATTAAATTTAATGTTGATGATATGACCATTCGTTCTATACACACCTTCAAACCTGCTGAGAATTTCCTACAGACAGATTATAGCTGGGTTGTGTATGTGAAAGAACAGATAGCACCAGAGTTGCTTCCATATATTGATACAGATAATATTAAAATATATTGCTCTGATCTGGATGGCGTAAAGATTAACAAAAATCATGAAGAATTCACGGTTCCAATTAACGACCAAGGCTTAGTGGACACAAGCCAGGTTCCAGAACTAAGCATCATCGGCAATGATACAAAGGCGCAGTTAGATGCAGCAAGAAAGAATATGGACCGAATCTTTTTTGGAACGCTTGGCCAAAGCCGTAACTATACGATTTCCTATAAAATAAAAGATAGCGTAACTCTTTCCGATTTTGCACGTGCAGCTAATGAATATATTAAGAAAAATCAACAATCCTTCTTATTCGATAGCTGGATGGAAGCAGACTATCTGAACACTAAACAAGGTATATCAACAAATGATAATGGAGATGCTCCAAAGCAGTTGAATAATTCGTATGCAAATGCTTATCTGGATGCGAATGATACGGACAAAGATGGTCTATTTGATTTTGTTGAATGGAAGATTGGTACCGATACTACTAAGGTAGATACAGATGGTGATGGTGTACCTGATGGACAGGAATTTATGATAGATCTGACAGAACCAAACAACGCTGCCGATTATCTAGTATCAAAACCAACTACTACAACGACAACATTCGATTCCACTAAAAAGACAACGATCGAAGGAACTGTTCCAAAGACATTGATTGCTGATCCAGCAGACCCGGCAAGACTGATCCAAATCACAAATGAAAATGCTGGAAATGTAATCGTCAAGCTTCAAGGCTATGATAAAAATACGAAAACATACACCACTGATGAATATGGTACAGTCAAGATTCCATATAAGGATCTGGTAGCCGGAAATTTCTCTTTGGATGTTAACGCAAACGTAGTGCCAGATGGTACAGAGGTTGTTCTGGTTGCATATAGTCCAAATGCAGACAATCCCATTATGGGAGACCCATTTACATTCACTACACCAGATGCGGACAAATACAATGTAAAGGGTGGTACGCTGAACCAGGACTACGGAAAGAAAGCGGAAGAGGCTGCCATTCTGGACAAAGTCACAGTCACAGAAACCAAGGATGGCCAAGAGGCTCCGGCACCAGCAGAGAAAGTGAAATCCAAAGCGATCAAAGGTGAGATTCCTACTCCTACTGCAGATGGTGCAGACCAGACCGTGACCGTGGAAGTAACCTACGCAGACGGAACCAAGGAAGATGCTACCGTAACGATCGCTTACGGGGAAGCAAAGGATGCCTATGTTCCGGAAGGACAGAAGGTGGATGTCAATAAAGGCGAAGACCCAAGCGCAGAAGCCGGAATCAAGAACAAAGACGATCTTCCGGAAGGAACGATGTATGATTGGAAGACACCAGTGGACACGGATACACCAGGAGAAACCATAGGAACGATTGTAGTAACCTATCCAGATGGAAGCAAGGAAGAAGTGGAAGTTACAGTCAATGTCGTTGACACGACACCACAGGCTACTGACACAGAACTGTATACGGCGCAGGGGGGAGTTGTAAACAAACCATATGGGCAGACAGCTACGAATGATGAAGTCATAGGTGTCGTAACGACAGATGCACCAGCCGAGAAGATACAGTCAATCGTGGCAGTAGATGCGATTCCAACGACAGGACAGAATCAGCCAGTGAATGTGAAAGTGACCTATGCAGATGGATCAAACGATTCAGTCATTGTAACGGTCAACTATGGCTTGGCAACAGATGCATATGATCCGGCAGGACAGGCAATCACAGTCGACAAAGGAAGTCAGCCAAATGCAGCAGATGGTATTGCCAACAAAGCAGACTTGCCAGCAAATACAACCTATGGATGGACTGCACCAGTAGATACCAGTACACCGGGTACGACATCGGGAACTGTAGTTGTAACATATCCAGACGGTTCTACGGATCAGGTCACGGTGGATGTTATTGTAAATGACAACCGGACAGATGCAGAAAAATATACTCCAGAGGGACAGGAAGTCAATGTCAATAAGGGAGAAACTCCAAATCCAGAGGATGGAATCAGAAATAAAGATGACCTTCCAGAGGATACGAAGTACGAATGGAAGACACCGGTAAACACCGATAAGCCAGGGGAAACACCGGGCATCATTGTAGTAACTTATCCGGATGGAACAACAGAAGAAGTGGAAGTAAAGGTCAATGTGACAGATCCGCGTACAGATGCGGATAAATACGATCCGGAGACGAAACCGGAAATCATAAAGCCGGGAGAAAACCCTGATTTAACAGATAATGTAACAAATCTTGATGACCTTCCAGAAGGAACCCAAATTAAAGATATCACTCCAGAGGGAACTATTGATCCAAATAAACCTGGAGAATATGAGGGAACATTAGAAATCCAATATCCTGATGGAAGCAAGGAAACGGTAACCGTGAAAGTCACAGTGGAAAAACCTGCAAGTACAGTAACTCCGGTTAACAATCAGCAGAATACGCAGACGAACAAGGTGACGAAGGTCACAACTTCTGGACCAAAGACTGGCGACTTTACAAATCTAGGTGTGCATACAGCAGCAGCGATTGGCTCTATTGCGACCCTTGCCGGACTATTCTTTGCGAGAAAACGCAGAAAAGTTGACGAGGAACAGTAAAAGAAACAACGATTGTATAGCATAACGACTTGATTCAGCACAGTACTCTTCTTAGAGGGTGCTGTGCTGTTTTCATTCAAAACTTCATAGCCAAAGAAGATAACGATAGGAAAAACACTTTATAATGTCAAGAGGAGTATTTATGAATAAAAATGAAATTATTAGAGAAATCGCATATAAACAGGGGATTTCTTCAGAAGTTACAAAGGGGATCATAGATCAGTTTATCGAACTCATTGGAGATAAGATGGCACAAAGAGAAAAAATACAGATTGCTGGATTTTGAACTTTTGAGGCGCGATTTGTCAGTGAGAGAAGCAGTCGAAATCCTCAAACAGGAGAAAAAACTATCATACCGGGGCACTTTTCACCTAAATTTAAGCCAGGGAAGGCATTAAAAGAAAAAATAGAACAACAGTAATCCCATAGCGTGTTATTTATGCCGAGATATTTTGTAGGGAAGGTGGAAAATGATTTGAAATAGACAAAAGGATTTTTTACCGAGTTTCGGGAATTCATTTCTCGTGGAAGTATGATTGATTTAGCAGTCGATGTTATCATTGGAGGGGCTTTTACTGCAATCGTGACCTCTCTTGTGAATGACATCGTCATGCCTGCTATCGGCATCCTGTTTGGAGGAATCGATTTTACAAGTTTGCGCTATGTTATCACTCCGGCATCAGGAGATATGGCGGAAGCAGCCATTTATTACGGAAGATTCATCCAGAATATCATCAATTTTCTGCTGATTGCACTGGTGATTTTTACGATCATCCGGATCATCAACAAATTCTGCCGAAAGAAAGAAGAGAGCATTCCAGAACCGGCAGCTGTTGAGCCGTCTGAGGAAGCAGTTCTTTTAAGAGAAATACGCGACCTGATATCGAGAAATGAGAAATGGCATTCTATAAAATAATATTTCGACTTAAAAAACGATACTTGATCTTTTGTCACAAAAATGGTACCAGTCATTTAAGAAATCGAGGATTATTTACAAAGCAACAAGGGAGGTATACAGTTCGTCTGTTAGCTCTCATGTTGTTTTCCATATTATATCAGGTCTCATGCAATGCTTTCACTTCGTATCAAAATAAACAATTCCCTATACAGTTATTTTGATACTGGAAGAAGGTATCGTGTTTCCCTTTCATAATAGATACATGATCTTTGCATGAGGGAATTTCAAAAAGGTACTCGTATCAGCTGATGAAACCTCTCAGTAAAACAGTCAAAGATAGTATCATGCGCCTGTAACAGCTCTATTTTTTAACAGCATGTTTGAAAGAATTTTTGAAATGATTGTGAGAATGAACATCGTAGAAGCAATGAAAAGATTGCAGTAGGAGGGAAGAAAAAACGATGGCAGGTAGGAAAATGGAACTTTTGTCCATGACATGCTTAGGGGATAATGTCATGGAAAAACTGAAACAGTATGCACAGGAAGATGTAGTTTTTATCAAGGAGAATAAGAGTGCAGATGCTGTTCTGGTATATCAGTTCTGCAGAGAATTCATGGACTGGTATTATCAGTGCCTAAAAGAGCGTCAAAAAATAGGAATCCAGAATGCACTAAAGAGGAAACGGGAAGGAAATGGTGTATACGGTAGACCACGTGTACAAATTCCGGAAGATTTTGAAGTAAATATCAGGGCATGTCTGGATAGCAAGCGCCCTCTGGGAGAATATTGTATGAATATTGGAATGGCACTCTCGACATTTTATAAATATTCATATCCGATCCGAAAACAGTGGAAAGATGAGCAGAGACAACAGCAGGATATATATACTGACGAGATAGAAAATAAACAGGCTGGATGAATTGACAGCTGAGATAAAGATTATCATTTTATGAACATTGAAGTGAAGAAGGAAAGATGGGAAACGAATAGGAGGAGCAGTAGATTCTTTTATCGTTTGCCTTTCAATCATTGAATATAAGATGGCTTTAAGCCCGTACAGACACCAGGTTTTGTGCGGGTTTTTTGCATCCAGAAAAAAATTTAAACTTTTCTTATAAAATTGAAATGTGTTGGAAACCATTTTAAGGGCTTTCCTGCCTTGATCGCCTGTCAGCAAAGGCGGGCAGGACTGTCAACGGCAGCACATTTATGCACTGCTCATCTTGTGCTGATTGACTCGACTGACTTTGCTATTACGCATTATATTTGTAACCATATCCAACGATTGTCTTTATATAATCATGATTCGCTGAAAATGCTTTAATCCGTTTTCTTGTTTAAAAAACTGTATTTTTTACTGCATGATAAATACCATTTGCCGAATCATGCCAGACTACTTCATAGATTTGTTTTATCATAAATGCAACATCTAGATTTGAATATGATAAATACAGGACATCAAATTCTTTAGCGGACAAGATTATTTTATGGTTGCATAGCTTTACTTGGTGTTTCCTAATATCTATAAAAAATCGGAAGCAAGCTGTTTTATTCCCCAGTATTTCTGTACGATCAAACAATCTTTTCTGATCTGCTCTATAAGAAAGGATAATTCGTCGGATTTTTGTGGAATCCGGATTTTGGAAAACAACTGTACTTTCATTTTGAGTCCGTATATTTCTTATAATAAATTCAAAATGTGTTTCAAAAGATATTTCTTGACTATCGTCAACTGTTGATCGCGCTCCTATATGCGTGATTCCATAGAGCGTTTTCTCTTTGAGAAAAACCTTTGAATATACACAGCCGGCTCCGGCAAATCCGTGTCCATTTCAACTTTCAGATTTGCCGTTGGCAAACCTATCAGTTTTCCAATTCTCCGCCCATGGACTACAATTCCACTCGTTTCGTAAAACGGAAATACCATTTTTAATTGGCAATAAAATGAGAATATTTCGGAAACAATTCGGAAATCTAACATAAAAACTGCTGGAATTGTTCGCTAGTTTCCTTTTCCAGCAGCATGACCTTTTCTATCTGCTCTGTAATCAACGCTGTCACATCATCAACGGTATGTAATTCCTGTTTCTGCTTCTGTACGGCGTTCTGGGTATTTTAAAACATGGTGTCAATGACAGTTTCCCCCGGCTGTTCGCCGCTGTCTATCTCTTTCTTAATGTCCCGTAGGATAGACATAAACACATTCTTGATTTCTCTCAAACTTCGCTTCATGCCCACCTCCGACTGTATGCCGAAATCAGATGGAATTGTTAAATTTTTTGATATAGTTGCGACACAACTATGGTGGCAACGTTGCCAGTATGAACTGTGCATGTATGTCCCTTCGAAAATGTTATATGACGGTATCCGAATGCCTTCGTCTTAGCATATATAGCAGTAAAATACGCTCCTCTGACACATCCGATGAGCTTGACCTAGATTTCAGGACAGATGACTCGGTAAAGATGAGTGCCTCTTTGGCATAGTCCTGAAACGGTGAAGCGGCTTTGCTGCGTGATCCAGCATCGTTGCTTATAGCTATATTTCTTATTGATGAAACCACTGTATCGCTGCAAGGATTAATCTGCCCTTATCCCCAACCGGCAGATCGTTTTCCTATTTTCATGAGACAACCGGTACCATCTGCAAAATTGCTTAGTAAGACCCCCTGATGCATCTTATAGTGTTAGGATGTCATGATATTTGTTCTAGGTTGATGATATAATCGTGCTGAGGCATTGGACGGATCCAGATATCTTCCTTCTTATTATCCCATGGGTACCAGTACATTTCATAGCTGCTCAAGGCAGAGCGTGTTGCACAGGGAGACAGACCCAGTAAAGTCCGAGATGCGAACGCTTTTCCAGCATCCGAAAGGCCTCTTCTATAATCAGTCGTTGCATTGTGCTGTGCTTCAAAGTCCTGATGAAAACTCCTATTATTTAATACTGGTCTCTAAAATCCAACAGGATATCAATAAAAGACCACTATCTTTTCTCCGGAAAAGGAGATATAGATATTTTCAAATTCCTGAAAGATAAAATGAAGACGTTCTAGCAACGCTTCATAGACATTTTTATCTAGATTGATCTTTTTCATGCTTCGTTCATTCACACCTTTCTGTCAGATTATGTTAATTTTATATAGTATAAGCTCCCAATGATCAGAGAGCACAAAACTATCTTTATATAGGGTGTGATTTTCGCATTTACACATCAGCTATCTTTTATGTTCAAGATAAAAAGACTCCCACCTTATGGCAGGAGTCAATAGTAGGATAATTCATTTACAAGTATTCTCATATTTTACTGATGAAATCGCAAATACACAGTTAAAAGCTAAATGAGGGTGAACGAATAGTTAATAATAAATTAGTTACCAATTAGATCCGCATCGAGCATTCCTCATGCAGCGTACAAATTGACGTGCGCAGCGATTTTCTCTACAGTCACGACGCATTGCAAAACGAGCTACTCGCTCCGCTTCATTCAATGCATTTCTGCCATAGTCATTATAGCAACTATAGCCTCTGTTCCAGTCGAATCTGTCGAAATCATAATCGCTAAAGCCATAAAAGTCATAATCATTACATTCACATCTGTTACACATATATATTTCCTCCTTACGTGTTATTGAGATACATCTGCGCATCTCAATATATGATATGGAGGAATTAGATGCCTATTTAGGCTTATTATAATACTTATTGATAAAAGATTAAACGTTTGATAACGGTTAATTAAAAGACCACCATTAAGGTGGTCAAGTGCCGCGAAATACTGCCTAGGTATCCCTTTCTTTTCAATGAGCGGCAACGTAATCATTATATAGCTTATATGAACATTTGTAAACATATTATGAACATTTTTGTGTCATAAGCAATAAAAAATCCGGTTTTACCCGGACTTTGCCAAATGGCTATGCATTGTACGATACCTAGGCAGTAGCATATCAATGCCTATGCTATTTTATCATATTAAAAATATTTTGCAATCATTTTGAAACAACAAATAAAAAGCCGGAATATACCTACCTGACTCTCTGTAGGGATATATTCCGAAAGGAGTAGAGAACAAAAAAAAGTATATTACATATCCATATGTATATAAATTCTAGATTATTAAAAAATGCGTACGTTGTTTGATAGGATGACTACGAGATCATGATGAAGCCATCACTATTCTCTAACGATCCGTACCGTCCGTCAGACCCGACAGGATATCTGCTTCCAGATTTCTCCTATGACCTATCCTGCACCTTCAGATGAACTTCGTCTCGATTTGTAAATCACAATAGATAGGCTTTTGAACTCCCACCAGTGCGGCTCCACGATAAGCAGGCCGACGCCATAATGCTGAAGATCCTTTGTATAAGGGTCAATATCTTAGGAGAAATAAGAGCTATTTCAACATGATTGCTTTTTCCGGAACTGCTTCCGGGTTCTCATATATCTTCTGCAGGTCCTTATTCCAGTCAGAACCAAGGGATGGAAGATCATCGATGACATTCTGTATCCTATGAAATGGTCGGACGAATGCTTTGAACTCTTCCGCAGCAGCTCTGCCTGCTTTATCGTTATCCGATGCAAGTACTACGGTATCGATATTTTGATTCAGGACAGGGCGGGTAAGATAATTTACGCGGAACGTCTCATTCATGACATTACAGCTGTCGCATGCGAGCACATTGAAGTCTATCTTCTCACCGGCTTGCTTCTTGGCCGTGATATAAGACAACCCATCGATATAGGCTTCTGTCAGGACAAGCTTCGTAGCCTTTGGATCCATTTCGATGAAGAATCCGGTAAACTTATTTCCTCCACCGACATCTCCCCGAAAGCCTGAATAGGTCGAACGTACGAAGGCGGAATCTACCTTTCCTTTGTAGTTCTCACATGCGAAGACGCAATTTCCTTTTTCATCCAGATAGATCTTACCGTCATCGACGAATCGCTTGATGAGGTCACGGTCGATCTTTCGCTTGTCACATAGATACTCATAGATCTTCGAGATATTCTGTTGTGAATCCGGAAGCTTGAATTCTATCTGCTCATATTTCGGTGCGATATACTGCTTCTTGTCAGGCGCAAGTCCGTTATGATATTCGATCAGGATATTCATCGCCTCTGGAAACGTCTTGCCTTCTGCCTTTCTCAAATATTCCAATGCGGATCCATTGATATGCTCGGTGTTCCAGAACATAGCGTTGTTCCTCGTATCGATGACGAGAGAACTATGCTGATCACAGCGATAATAATGTTGTCCCTGTCTTTGGAAGCTGAAGCCTGCACGATCCTGTAGGAAATCCATCACGGATATGTTCTTCTTCAGATATTCTACTTCTTCATTCGTGAATCTCTTCCTGCTGTTGTCTTTGTATTCTCCATAGAAGCTTTTGTACAATTCCTTCGGCATGACTCTGATCTTCTCATAGACATCCTCTCCGTTCGGCGTCCGATGATGCTGCGACAGCTGGATCTCTCGATCTGCATAAAAATGCAGGACGTTGTTGTCTATATTGTCGATATCCTCTTGTACGAAGTCCTCACTGATCAATAGTACATGATATTTATAAGCTCCTGCTTCCTTCGGAAGGATGACGCGATGGCTGTACTTCGTACCATTCGCCTGTTTGATCTTCTGTTTGAAGCGTGATTTTGGAATACTGATGTTGATGATCTCTTTCATGTGTCCTTACCTCCTAAAAAAATACCTGGCAACTTGCCAGGTATCATCAGTCAAAATTTAAAACGTATCCTTTATGGATTCCATTCTCGTCATCATAGACGGTACAGGATGCCGTATTTGCCTGGCCTGCGCTTACTGCTGCATTACCGGCTGCCATACATTCCTGATACGTCTGATCGAAGGTCTTGCCTTCTATGAAAGGAAACGATCTGCCCTGTGCCGTAACAGGTATATCTTTTTCTATTGGTGAATCCCCCTGCTCCTGTTGCTGTGGAGTGTCTGGTTGTGGTCCTTCTGTCTTTGGAACGCTCTCTGTCTCATTACTTTTTGGCTTTTCTATATGGATATCCAAGGTCTTCCGTGCTTCGTTCCCATGTGCGTCGCTCACTTTATAAACGATCTGGTCTTCTGTCATTTCGAACGTCGTCTTCCTGCGAAGATCGCCATCGACGATATCGATGACAGAATCTATATATTCCTCCGCCTTCAGCTCGGAACGATCAGACACAGTTATGCTGGATCTGTTCAAGCTGATCACCGGTGATTTGGTGTCCTTCACTTCCACGAGCAGCTTCATATCCTTTTCCTTCTTGCCGTTGCTGATATGGTAGACTGCCCAATAGGTGCCGGGCTTTTTCGTATCGATCTCATCACGATTCGGAAAGGTGATCACTGCTTCGGGATCATAAGAACGGATGTAGGAGGCTGGCTCGAACGGTTCTCCTGCCTCAAGTTGTACGGTCTCACGATCGAAGGACAGGTACAGTTCTTCAAAGTATTTCAGCCATTCATCCTTCGTGACATAGAGCAGAGAAACGATGATCGTGAGGACAGAGCCGATGAGAAGCATCCAGGTGATGTTCCGGAGCCACTTCCTCCTGACCTTTTCATAATGCTCATCATAGAGTCCCATCTCATTCGCTATCTTTTCCAATATCTGCTTCAGCTGTCCTTCCTTGATATCCGGATCTATCAATCCGGATAAGTCGATACCGGATCTCCTTGCGTCTATGAGTAGCGTCAGCTGTTCGACGCTGAATCTTGGATCTGCGATATCCTTGACTTCGATATCTTCATCGATCGCCTTTTTTATGATGTACCATTGTTGGCTTGTGAAGGCAGTGTTCTGATAGCGTTGGTATCTGTCTTCCATCAGACGGCCGTATTTCCTTTCCTCGATAAGACGCTGCGATTGACAGAGATATTCATGGGGCCGGTCTGGTCCGTATTCACAGCGATGCCGGCATTTTCGAATAGCTGCAGGTTCTTCTGATCGATCTTGATGTCCTCCAGCTTTGCGCCATCGAAGGTATTCTGCGCAAGGATCGCATTCAAAAATATGGCACCGGTGAGATTACAGCCGGTGAAATCGACTCCGGTGAGGTTACAGGCTGTAAAGTCACAGTTCTTCATGAGGGAACCGGTGAAGTCGATACCGGACAGATTCCGGTTCTTCAGGTTCATCCTGCTGTAATTGCTCTTCGTCCAGTCGATGACAGGCATCTCCTCTGTCTTGCGGCAGATCTGATTCGCCCATGCTTCATGCACGTCGAGATCGTTCAATATCTCCGTTTCCTCACGTTCCCGGATTCCTTCTGATTCCATCGCCTTTCGCGTCATCTGTATATAGGCATTCAGGTCGTGAGCGATCGGATCGAGTGTCATCTGCGCATCACTGTCGAGATGGATCGCATCACGGAGCAGTTTCAGGGAACACTCCAGCATATCGAGGAAGATATCCATTCTGATCGGATCGCCGGTCTGCTTCCTCTCTTCTTCCGATACCTGCGGCTGCAGCAGAGTATCCTCTACTTTGCAGGTCTCATATGCGATATACAGCTTTGCATGATCGGCGAGGGAGAAATTCGCCATCCGGAAATCGCAGTCTCCTGCGCTCGTATCTACAAACCTGCAGCGGACGAATGAGGTATGCCTGAGATCACAGGCATTGAAATTACAGTCGATGAACGTACATGCATTCATAGATGCGATGTTTCTACAGTTCGTGAAGGTGCAGCCTTTGAAGATATTTCCCTCCAATATCCTTTGGTCATATCCGGCCGTATCCATTAGCTCCAGGTTCATGAATTCACAGTTCTCGAAATAAGAAGTGAATATCTTACAGGAGCTCTTTCCTTCCAGTTCGATGATCTGGCGCTGCGGAAAGATCAGACTGGTCTTTTGCATACTATATCCGGCTTCTCGCTGCTGTCTTTCCAAGCTTTTGTAAAAATCCATCAATGATATCTCACTATTCGTTTGTACGAATCTCTTTATCTGTTCTTCCTCCATTTTCTTCTCCTTTCCATTACCTGGCAAGTTGCCAGGTAATATCGTGTTCATGGTCATTACACACATGGCAGATCACCATGTTGTTAGAAAACATCTCCATAATTCGATAATAGAGCCTTCATATCGATCCATCTGACAGCCGGCTTTGGTGATCTCTCTTCGTTTGGATCCATATTCTTGCCTCTATAGAACTTACATCTGTCATAAGGGATCATCCTTGCGATGAAAGGGGATTTCCTCTGTCTGTGGATGACGACTTCACCAAGATTCAATTTTTGTAGACGATCGATGCTTATGACAGGACGCGTCTCATACCAGCTTTTCGATGGCAGCCATATCTGTCTGGAACCACACATCTCACTGAACCTTTTCAGTGTATCCATTTGAGAGCCTAAGATATACACGGTATTGGAGCAGTTGTTCTGGATCGTCGTCGCTACTTTGTCTCCATAGACTTCTCCTAGCTGAGAGAGATCCTGCACGACCAGTGAGAAACGTACACCGCGGGAACGGGATGCGGTCAGCATGCTCTGGATATCCTTTAATGGAGGACAGTTACCGAATTCATCCAATATGACATTCACAGGGATGGGGAGTCTTCCTTTATTCCCTCTGGCTTCGTTGATGATCACCTCATAGAGCTGCTTTAGGAAGATCGTGACGAGTGGATAGTAGGTCTTCTTCTCATCATGCACGATCAGATAGATCACCATCTTCTTCTGTCCGAGAGCCTTCATATCGAAATCAGAATAGGAGGTCATCCGCATGATCTGTTCGTTCATCGTCAGGATATCGATCTTCGTCGCAAGGACCTTCTTGATGCTCTGCCGCGTCTGTTCCGGCGCATTACAATAATCCATCAGATACATATGACTGGTATCGTCCAGCCTTCTTGATTTTTCCAACACTGCGCCCAGGATGTTGTCGGAGCGCACCTGCAGTGCCTTCTGTTGTTCCTTCGTGAGCTTCACATCTGCATAGTTCAATCCCAGCTTGATCGCTTTGAAGTTGATGATCCCATCTGTCATATCTCCGTTCCGGACGGCTTCCTCCATCAGGAAAGCAGCCATCCCGATGATGCAGTCCCTTGCGGAATCGTTCCAGAACGGATCCTTGACATTCGGATCATAGGTGAGACTGTTTGCAAGATCCTTGAGGAATTCGATCGCCTGAGAGTAGTCAGGCTCCGGTATCCTGGCCAGCCACTCTGCTTTCTCGGCAGGTGTGAAGGTAGTCTCTTCTGCTTTCCATTTCTTCAGTGCCTCCTGATGATCCATATAGGCCTTCTTCCATGTATCCCATGCCAGTTCTAAGGGAGCCCAGGCATCGGAAGCCTTCGCATTGACGAGATTCAGCTTGATGATCTCATACCCGGCCTCTTCGAATTGCTTTGCCGTATATTCGTAGAGCTCTCCTTTGGGATCGTTGATGACGGCACATTCACCGGACATACAGACGAGCTCGATCATCTGCAGGATGACAGAGAAGGTCTTACCGGAATTCGTCGTACCGATCAGAATAGAATGATTGTCGTTTGCATCGACGAAGATCGTCTGCTTCCGGAATCTCGGCATATAGATGGGGAGGCCGGCACGCTGTGTGACAGGCTTACCATCTATCTCCCAATGTCTTACGGTATTGAGCTTGTGCCAGTCATCGATCCGGAAGAATGTCAGGAGTGCATTATAAGGAAGCTTCGGATAGTTCAGGATACGATCGGCTTTCGTCAGAAAGGATGTTTCGTTCAATACCCATCGTATATCTTCTTTGGTTGACTTTCCTTTATCTGCTTCATGAAATTGCACTCTGGTCAGACTGCGCTTCGCTTCATGGATAGAGGAGAGATGTGTAAAATTCTTCTTGTCATCGTCCAGCTTCTTCTTGGTACTTTTCGAAAACATCCCCAGAAGGATGAAGACTGCGATGAGTACCGTCAGTATATCGATGACCGCCCTTGTCTGCGGGATCTGATCCAGTAGACTGAGATCGAAGGATGGCTCCAGTCTGTCGAATACGAGCATATTGGTCAGGTTGATGGCCGCAAGGATGAAGAGTATCCTTGCGAGAGCTATTCCGAGCAGAGAGATCATGAGTTTTCGTATCATATATATTCTTTTCCCCTTTCTTCACTCCGGATCTGTTGTTCTTCATATTCTCTTATGAATCTTTCCAGATCTCTTTCTTTTTCCTGCGCGTCCTGATGTAGGATCCGCTTGGAGCCTTTTTTCAGGACTGCACTCAGTTTTTGCTTATGGATCACTTTCGATTTCTTCCTCATCCCCATACGGGCAGGGGGACCTTCTGATCGAGCGTGCAAGGATTTTTGTGGATCAGGAGGTATCTCTTTTGGATCGTCCGTAAGAAGCGGCACAGCGGTCTCATCTGTCCCATCCATGAGCGATATACGGCTATCTTGACCTACAAAGATCTTAGGCTCACCTTCGGATAACGATATGTCCTTCGCATGCATATAGCGGAAGAGGGTGTCTCTATCAATCTGCAATGTATCTGTTTCAGAGATATCTTTCCAGGCATCGAGATTTTTTGCATACCGATGGAGCGTGTAGCTTTTGTCTTGTTCGATCTCGACATGATAAAAGCCCCGTTCATCCAGGAACAGGGCTGCATCGGATGGCAGGTCGATACAAGCAGCACGATCCTGGAGCTTGATACGATATATCTGTTCATCCTGATAACGGATATTCTGTTTTGAGAACCATAGCTCATGTTCTTGTCTATGCTCCGTCTCTTTATATTTCGCATGTCCCAGGATCATATTCCCGATCCTGGTATAGAGCTTGTCCAGCTCTGTTTTTTTGAAGTGGGAGATCTTCTCGTTCGCAAGCGTGTTCTGAAGATCATCCAGCATCTCGACCTTACCGAGCCACTCTTCGTACGCCGGTCGTATCTCTTCATCCTGCAGTAAGGAGCGGATGATCAGGTTGAGCTGTCTTCTGTATGGCTTCATGTTCTTGGAGTTATAGGAGAGTCTTCCTTTCTTCGGAAGCGTCGTGTAGAAGCTATGGAGCAGCTGGTCATGGAATCTCATGTCGATCCCGGAGATCAGCGTTTTACGTAAAGCATCCTTTTCCCTGAAGACATCCTTTGGAGCTCTTTCGTATCTCTTGGTGAATTCCTGACGGAGACCTAATTCCTTCAACCAGGTGCTTTTATATTTGTCCAGGTATTTCTGCGCCAGCTTACCACGCGTTCTGGTATGGACCTTTTCCATGAACACGATATGCATATGGGGATTCTTCTTATTGTTGTGATAGTTCATCCACCAGATCATGTTGTCCGGGTCGAGACCGATGCTTTTGAAATATCCGGGCAGGGATTTGGAGACGATCGCAGCATAATCGTTGACATCATACATATTGCTTTGGAAGGAGTCCTGATAGTCCTTGAGAGAGATGACAGTATCCCAACAGATATCGCCGTCTTTATGGAATGCCTTGGCTATCTTCTTCTTGAATCCCGGCATCTTGTCTTTCGTCAGCCAGCCATCGCTGGAGAAGGTACGCGTCGTATCATCCTGGCTCGTATAGCCTAAGAGTCCACCTTCATGCATACTGTGTTCCTTCTTATCGTCCGCTGCTTTTTCTCTGCCGGTATACTCGTACCAATCCAATAGTGATGCAGTAGAGATCGTACCTTTGAATCGAGAGACTTTCGGTGGAGCTTTCCCACATTCCAGGAAGCGGAATTTGCTGATGACGTGAGCCTTACTCATGTCGGATATCTCCTACCTGGCAAGTTGCCATGTGATCAAAGACCGATATCAGCATGTGAACGCAGCACCTCCAGCTTCTGTTGCATATAAGGCTCCAGAGTCATTGCCAGATCTTCACTTGTGACAGCGTATTCAAATATATGGTTCAAGGAATTGATGAGCTCAGGATCATCATATTCGACTCTGCTTCCTTTCCAGGATCCGTGTCTGTCGTTTATATCATTCACGAATTTGATCGCATATCCACCGGCATCTCTCCAGCATACAAGATTTTGGTTATAGTCATCTATGAGGAAATCATTCTCTTTGACTCTTAGCGGAACATGGTCTGTCTTGTTTTCTCCGTAAGGGACCAGGATCACGTTGTGTGGATCCAGAGAGGGGAAGAGTTCCTGCAATACCTCTCGCTTCTCACGTTCAGCGAAGGGAGAGTCGATATAGTGAGATAGGATATAGATCTGATCAGGGGCTTCTGTCAATAATTCCTGCAGGCAGTGGACAGCGAGACGATGAGGAGGAAGGTTCCTGAAGTAGCCTTCCTCATATAGTGGCTCAAGCGTAGTCAGAGTGTTATCGAACTTGAACAGGACGCCATCCATATCGAAAAAATATCGTTGCTTCGCAAATCGTTCCTCCATATAGGCATCCATGAGATCATTCAAGAAGTCAGCACTGAATACCTGTTGGCCTTTTTTCTGACACTGTCGTTCGATACGTTCCAACAGGGTGTGATCGAAATGAACTTCGAGGCAATCCATATAAGCTCGTCTGGTGACGTCCAGAGAATTCTCGAGCATGTCATAATTGAAGCCGTTCGGATCGGAACCACGCATCCTTCGATAACAGGAGAATCCCTTTTCCAGCAGATCACTCAATCTATCAAAAGCATCAAGGAGAAGCATAGATCAATCGACCTCCTCGCCAAGCTCTTTCGCAACTTTTTCAAAGATGCTGTCTTCAAAGATACTGTCCAGATTTTGAACGAGATTCTTGGCATCTTCAAAATCCTTTGGACGTTCCTCATCGGAGAGCCTGAAATTTTTGAGCATGGTGACAGCAGCTTCATAAGACATCATGGCATAGCGGAGGATATGATTGAGGGTCATATCTCTTTGGTGGTTTTGTTGTTTCAGAGCATCCTGAATCATCAGATTCATTCTGGTGAGATAGTCTGTCCCGGTATCTTTATCCAGCTTCAAAACATAATACTCTGCAATCGCATCTTCAACTATTGCGGTAATCGATTTAGGCGTAATATTGAATTTTTCTGCTTGCTGTTTTTCTAATTCTTGTAAAGTATCCAGCTTTTGAAATGTATCCAAGCTAAAGCGGAATGATTTTCTTTCTTTCACTTTCTTACCTCCAATTTTATAACCTGGCAAGTTGCCAGGTATCTATTTGATGAAGAAAAAGATCTTATAAAAATGTGTAGGACGATTGTAGGACAACCCTATTTTATCGTAGGACGTATGTCCTACAGTTTTTTCCAAACTCCTTTATTTATCGTGTTTTTACATGTCGGACAATCGTCCTACAAAGTCCGACAAATGTCTGACAGATGTCCTACAATAATTTTACGATTTGAAAATACGAAAATAGCTGATAAATAAAGCATTTTCCCATCTTTTTTGTTTTTAGAAAACGGTCGTTGACCGTTTGTCCCGCCGGATTTTGTCGGACAAAATCCCTTATCCTGCTTCACTAAAAACGCTGTTTTTAGTGAAGTGGCGGCTCCCGGGAGGGAGCCAGCCATCTCTGGTACTCCTTCAAGTGTTTTTTACCATGATCGAAGTCCTGATACATATTGTTCTTCCTCATCTTTTTACCTTCCTTATCATCATTTCGATTCCTGTATATCACTTCTTGAATCTATGACCTGGCAACTTGCCAGGTCATAGAGAAGTGTCTTTCTCTTTTTCCCGCCGGCGTAGATCATACCGGCGCTGCTGCCGCTGGCACTGCCAGCGGCAGCTATGGAATCATGAAGAAAGTAAAAAAGCCATCTTTCCGATGACTTCATTTCAAACATATCTTTTCTGTTTTCTTTCTTGCTTTATCATATTGCGATCGTTTTAAATTCTGCGAATTTGTAGAGGAATTCACACAGATGAGAGATGCTATGCACTTTATATGTGCAACTGCTCTTCTCATCCTGTTGCCGGATCTCCAGCGCTCCGCAGTGGCCTGGATCAAGCAGATACAGACCATCAAAAATTCTTGTCACCTCCGTTTTGCTTTGCATGAGTCCTTTCGCAGTCGCCATCCATTCCCGTGCTACCTCTTCAAAGATTCCATATTCATATTCGATAAATAGCATCGTGTTACCTCCCTGCAGGATCTCTCCGGTAATGTCATCTCTATCGATCTCTTCATATGCAGGGCGTAAGATCTTTTCTATTCGATGTCTATCGATATGAGGATTATGGATCGTGATTTTTGCGGCTGTGTCATATCGGGATGAACGGACAGAGACTTTTATATCTTTTTGTGTGTATCCTGCTTCTTTCAGCGATTTTCTTATCTTCATACTCAATTCTTTATTCGTCATGCTTTTATTCCTCCTCGTGGGGTCACCACTCACTTCATGTAAGGTAGCTGCCTTACACTTTCTTCACACCGCTGAAGGCGGAGCAGTCAAGGAGCCATAAGGCAGGGTGGAGATTTTCCGCTAGGAAAATACAACCCGGTCCTTGAGTGAGGAAGCAGAAGCGGTATTCCATACCTACATGGCAACTTGCCATGTAGCCTGCCGGCAGATATGGAATAATGAAGAAAGTGAATATGTCAGGAGTCTAACTGATCATGCATACCAGCTCTCATATAATTCGCTTCCGTTATATTTATGGGCATATGCATACTCAGTCATTTTGATAGTTCCGTTTTTCGTGCTTTTCCGGTCTCCATGCAACTGGTCTTTGATGAATGTCGGCTTATGGATTGGCGCAAGCATTCCTCCGTCTGTCCTGAAGGAGACTGTCCGAGAATCCCACGCTTTATCACTTTCTTCTTTGATTTCCGGAGCGACTTCGATGAACCATGCATTATGTGCTGATATCTTCACGACTTGGAAGAATCTAAGGTTCGTCTGTTCATATCCCCAGGAAGCAACGTATAGATCACCGACCTTCACACCATCAAGATTTTCTTTTTCTGATCCTGCATCCGTTGGTTTTGGCTTATCACCTATTATTGTTCCGGAAGAACCTTCTTTCAGTTCGGCAATGACCTGCAGTGTTGTTTCTGATCTTTTCGCATACCATATTTTTTTGACCCGATGCCAGCGGAAGCCGGCATCCTTCAATGTGGTTAGGATTCCGATATCCGGTTTCTGTGAGAATGTCAGTTCGACTCCATTCAATTCTTCGTTCATGTTGATTTTGAAAGTTTCCATTTAAATTTCCTCCTATGCGGTCTTTCCGCTCTCTTGGTAAGCTCTGTTTACCTTACACTTTCTCCACACCGCACAAGGTGGAGCAGTCAGGGAGCCGTAAGGCAGGGTGGAGATCTTCCGTCAGGAAGATACGACCCGCTCCTTGACTGAGGAGCCGGATGCGGTATCCCATAGCTACATGGCAACTTGCCATGTAGAAAGCCGGCTCATGTGCCGGCTGCTTTTTATAGAGGATCTGATCACCTGGCAACTTGCCAGGTGATTCGCTCTCTTTTGGAATCACAGTTCTACTGTGTCCATTTCAGATGTTTGATATGAACTCTCAGATTGGTTATCTTGTCACTGATGATAGCGAAATCAAGGCTGGAGTATACCAATTCTGAATAGCCGTAACTGTCTGGTCTGCCTTTTAACTTTTTCGCCTCATCATCGCTCAGCCCTTCATATCCGATCATCGTTTTGTTTTTTATGTAATATGCATTTCTCTTCCTCATTTCTGCCTGCTCCTCCAGCAGACTTTCCAATTCGTCATTCAGCTTGTCGATCGTTATCGGCTCATCGCCCTTTGCTTGTCTCATCATTTCCTCATCGTTCCTATGATAGTTCATTCCGTCCTCCTTTGCGGGGTTACCACTTTCTTCTGTAAGCGTAGCTGTCATAGATCATCATGCAGTGCTATATCGTGATCGGATGCATGATATGGTAGGGATACAACGATTATGTTTCTAAAGCTGTTTGTGATCCCCATATCTCCACTTCCTGTAAAAGATCGTTCAGTAAATCGACATAGCACTGTAATATGAATCTTCCGACTTCCATATCATGATCACGCTGTCTTTTTCTTTCCTCACAAACTGTCATTTTATATTCCTTGAAATCAAGGACATAAGTATCATCTTCATGTTCTAAGTAAGCAACTATAGAATCTTTTTTATCTAAATGATTATTGTTCATGGTATAGATGGTATAAACTAGGCAAAATGATGATTCACCATAAAGACGGGTGTTGACGATCCACATATCATAAGTACATACCATTTTTTTAAAATAAAGATCACACCGATTCATTAAAGAGTATACAAGATAAAGTAGATCACGTTCCTTACGTGTTTTTAAATAATCGTCTAACTGATTCTTTGAATGACCAGACCATAAGAATCCTTGTTTCATCGTTTCTGAACAGAAACCTTGTTTTAGCTCTTCGATCGAGATCACTTCTTGCTTTTCCATTTACATTTCCTCCTATGCGGTCCTTCCGCTCTCTTGGTAAGATCTGTTTACCTTACACTTTCTTCGCACCGCTGGAGGTGGAACAGTCAGGGAGCCGTAAGGAAGGGTGGAGATCTTCTGTCAGGAAGATACGACCCGATCCTTGACTGAGGAGCCGCAAGCGGTATTCCATAGCTACATGGCAACTTGCCATGTAGAAAGCCGGCACGTGTGCAGGCTGCTTAATGGCTTCAGGCGGATTCTAAAAGATACCTGGCAATCTGCCATGTTATAGAAGATATCCTCAGTGTGCTCTAGATCGCATAATAAAAGCAGAAGCTCGTGCCTCTGCCTTTATCGCTTGTATGCTATGCCTTTTTCAATATCTCTAAGACGTTTGCTCGCAGTTCTTCTTCTACCTTGAGGATATCCATCGCCTCTGTAGCTGTCATATCTGGGAATCTCTCTAACATGGCCTGGACATGCATGATCGTGCTTGTTAGCTTTTCTTCGGCGCGTCCTTCAGCACGTCCTTCAACACGACCTTCAGCGAGTCCTTCGATTCTGCCTTCTTCTTTGATACCTTGGCTCAGGTTACACATGATCTCGACCTCCTCTTCGATTTCCTTCGTCATGTTTATGCGGTAATCATTCTTTAATTTCTTCGTTTCTCTTTTGCCGATAGCTTGGCTATGAACAACAGGTTCAACAATTCCAGGAATCCATGCTCGTCATCCTCATAGTCATATTCTTTGGCAGGGTAGACCATGATGGCTTCCAATAGATCATAATCTTCCTTCGGTGCTCTATACTCGTTCATCATGCTGCTTTCCTGCATGCTGTATCGGTTGATTACGTTGTCCATGTCCTTTGGATGATGGAAACACAACCATATCGAGTATACTTTTTTCATATCTCCGAAATTAGAATGCTGGAATCCATCCGCTGCGTTCTTTTGTTTTCCTAAGATCCTGCTGCAGTAATAGATCGCTCTGCTCAATAACGGATATGACAGACGCGCTGTTTCATTCTGTGCCTCAAGATTTATGATGACACCGATCTCTTCTTTCTTCGTGTTTCCTGTATTTGGCAGTGTTGCCTCAAACAGGATGTCATACCGTATGACTGCAGAGGGGATAGACGCGTCTTCTACATTCTTTCCAACGATCCGATCATCCATCACTTCATCGATCCGTGGCTGTTTTTCTATGAAGCTTGGTATCTCCTCTAAGGGGATATTTTGAAATTCTTTGATACAGTTCTTCAAGATATATGCTAATATCGACTTATTGCTCAACATATTCTTGCAATAACTGTCATATGCCTGCTGTTTGTTCTTTTCGTTTTAATCCAGCGTATTGGCAAGTGCTGTCTGCTCTTCCATTTCTTTACTCCTCTCTTTATTGTATACCATCTAAGAAAATTATACATTCGTAAGGCGTTTTCCTCAACCCTTTCAAAAGCACTCCTTCCTTTTTGATAACTACCTTACACTTTCTTCACACCGCACAAGGTGGAGCAGTCAAGGAGCCATAGGCAGGGTGGAGATCTTCCGTCAGGAAGATACGACCCGATCCTTGACTGAGGAACCATGTGCGGTATTCTATAGCTACATGGCAACTTGCCATGTAGTTGGCCGACTCTTGAGCCGGCAGAGCTATCCAGCATCTTTTTCCTTGATCAGCTACTACTCGGTAGTATATGAAATATCCTAGAGGATAGCTCCTCTAGGATATCATGTCTTTGACCCTGGTCATGATTTCTTGAAAGACCGGACTGTCTCTTTTCAGATGTCCTTTTACATCTATGACCCTCGCGGTATTTATCCATTTGGAATCGTTTATGAATAAGACAGAACGTTTCTTCATCCTACCGACCTTTTCCAGGCGCATCAGATGCTTTTTCCCATTTGGGGTGTCTTTACTATAGGCTTGCGCATAAGCCAGCTCATTGCCGCTCATTGGCACGACATATGCTTTATTTTTACATAGGCTCAGGATGAGCCCAAAATGTTGGAAGCCTATCTCTTCGATGAATGCATTTCCGAAATCGATATAACAGATATCTCCTACACGGATATTGACACCTTTTTCCGTACAGCTATGGTCATTGTGATGATCGTGATGGTTGAGCATGGATATATAGAGTGCTCGGAGATTATCACAGCCTTCGAGTTCTTTCTGCTGCAGTGTCAGTATATCATGTATCAACTTGTTTCTATCTTCATTTATGGAGATCATATCCTATCTCTCACTTTCTTTATGATGAAATCCTTGAATTCTGTTTCCGTCCCTACGAACAGCATCCATGACTCTGTATCACGGAAACGGTAACGGATATCATTTGTCCCTATGATCAGGACATAATCGACAACGCTATCTCTCTCAGGTGATAGTAAGAAGCCTGAGCCCTCTGTGGATTCGACCCAGTTCCAACCTTGTGAAAGGGTCTCGACATTCTTGATGTGGGATACCGTGCTGTTTCTGATTATAATGTTGTTGCTTCCGATGATCGTGTTCACTATATTTTTCATATTTTTCTCCTTGCGGGGTCACCGCTTACGATCGTAAGGATATGTACCTTACACTTTCTTCATACCGCTGGAGGTGGAGCAGTCAGGGAGCCACAAGGCAGGGTGGAGATTTTCCGTCAGGAAAATACGACCCGGTCCTTGACTGAGGAGTCGGATGCGGTATTCCATAGCTACATGGCAACTTGCCATGTAGAGGTGCAGTCAAAAGGAAATTGATGATATTGCAAGATCTGAAGCTATCTCATTGCATGGAGTTTTTACGTCTTTCTCCCTTAGTCGTGATGAGTCATCATACTTATTTTTATCTTCTAGACGCTCAGCATTCATCCATCGTATCATTTCGACATACATAGAACGTAAGTTTTCGTACATTTCGATTTCTTGTTTATAGTGCTTGATCCGTGATAATAAATAGATGATATACAGTGATTGTATCAGAATGAGTAATTTCATATTTTTACATCCTCTTTCGACTATCTGGCACATGGGGGAACTACCTGGCAAGTTGCCAGGTAGTGCAGGCTAATACCTCGTGATGTGCTCTGCTATGAATTCATAGGACAGATGTACCTCACCGGATGCATCCTCACTCTCATGGGAGATGATCTGTCCTTTTGCCATCACGCTATCGCCAACCTCCAGAGGGCGGTTATCGAATACGTGCTCATAGGATATCGATATTTCATAGGACGC
>ENA-OWPN01001085-OWPN01001085.1-human-gut-metagenome-genome-assembly--contig:-NODE-1085-length-28325-cov-3.383905_pt1 | contig 28325 bp, 23 predicted proteins | sample MGYA00248266_ERZ651850 | MGnify/ENA primary metagenome ERZ651850 (study PRJEB26924, sample SAMEA4378296) | human gut metagenome | biome: human gut; feature: human-associated habitat; material: faeces... | reverse complement strand
ATCGGTTGTCATGATTCCCTCACAGGCATCACTGCCGCCCTTTACATCCAGTGCCGCAACGAGCTCACGCATATGCTGTTCAAACGGGGTGATGCTCAGGGGTTCACCAATTACCCCGGTAGAGGCAACGATGATATCCTCACTATGCAGGTTCAATTCCTGTGCACAGAGCTCACACATGCGCTTTGCAATTTCAACACCGTTGGCATTGCATGTATTGGCATTACCGGAATTACAGAGAATTGCCTGGGCGTGTCCGTCCTGCAGATGCTCCTTCGTAACACCGATCGGCGCTCCCTTCACCTTGTTTAATGTATATGTGCTGGCAGCCGTACACATGACACTGCTGTAAATAAGAGCCAGATCCTTTTTGGAACGGTTCTTGCGTATCCCACAGTGAATGCCTGCGGCCTGAAAGCCAAGCGGTGCACAGATGCCGTTTTCCATCCAAGTAACCATAATCAATTTCCTTTCCCTAGAAGGAGGCAGGCACATACTTCAGCCCGCTGTCCTCGTCGTATCCAAACAAAAGATTCATATTTTGTATCGCCTGTCCGGCTGCCCCCTTGACCATATTATCGATTGCGGACACCAGAATCAAACGATTATTTCGTGTATCCATATGCAGCGATACATCACAGTAATTAGAATATTTAATATATTTCAGATCCGCCGTCTGTCCCAGCGGCAGAACGCGGACAAAGTGTTCATCCTGATAGAACAGCTTGTACATCGTCCAAAGCTCCTCCAGATCTGCCTCATTCTGCAAATCCACATAGATCGTGGAAATGATGCCGCGATTGATCGGCAGCAGATGCGGCGTAAAGGTAATGCTTGCTTTATGACCACACAGCTCGGATAATGTCTGCTCGATTTCCGGTGTATGCCGGTGTGCCGCAACCTTATACGGTGCAAAGGCTTCATTGCAGCGCGCAAAATGCGTATTGTCGCTCAATCCCTTGCCGGCTCCAGTCGTCCCGGATTTCGCATCAATGATAATGTGCTGTTCATTCACCAGCCCCAGCTTCATAATAGGTGCCATGGCTAATGCGATGCTGGTTGGATAGCAGCCCGGATTTCCTATGATCTCCGCCTGCTTGATCTGTTCACGGTACAGCTCCGGCAAACCATAGACCGCCAGCTCATGAAGCTTTTGGTCATGATAGTCCAGCTTGTACCATTCCTGATAATCAGCTTCCTCACGCAGCCGGAAATCAGCACCCAGATCGATAAACTTCACATGCGCATCATAGCATTTGCGTGCCAGTGGTTCGCTCAGACCATGTGGCAGAGAAGCAAATACGATATCAGAAGCGGCAATCACCGCATCCTCATCACTGAAGGTCATATCACAAAGCTGATAAAAGCCCGGATACAGTTCACTGATGCTTTTTCCGGTATAGCTTTTGGAGCTGATGGCGCATAGCTGTGCATACGGATGCATCAACAGCAGCCGTACCAGCTCTGCACCGGCATATCCGCTGGCTCCGATTACTCCTGCCTTAATCTGTTTCATTTGTTTCCATCTCCTTCAGCTTTGCTTTCACAGCTGCTATATGAGCCGTAACGACTTCTGGTGCCGGGCCGCCGATCACCTTACGCTGCTTGACACAGGTATCCAGTGAAATGGCCTCGTATATGTCTTCTTCAAACAATGCACTATAGGCTTTGTATTCCTCCAGAGTCAGTGTCTCCAGTGTTTTTCCTTCATCCTGTGCATAGCTGACAAGCCTTCCCAGCACTCGATAGGCGTCCCGGAAGGCCATCCCCTTTTTGGTCAGATAATCAGCACAGTCGGTCGCATTGATAAAGCCCTTTGCGGCGGCATTGCGCATCGTATCTTTGTGGACAGCTGCCGTTTGCAGCATCGGTGTGAAAGTCGTCAGACACAGCTGTACGGTGTGCAGTGCATCGAATACTGCCTCCTTATCCTCCTGCATATCCTTATTATAAGCAAGCGGAAGTCCCTTCATCATCGTTAAAAGGGTCTGCAGATTTCCAAAAACACGGCCGCTCTTACCGCGGATCAGCTCCGCAACATCCGGATTTTTCTTCTGCGGCATAATACTGCTGCCGGTCGCAAAGGCATCATCCAGCTCCAGAAATTTGAATTCCCAGGAGCACCACAGGATGATCTCCTCGCTGAAGCGGGACAGATGCATCATGATCATGGACATATCCGAAGCGATTTCAATACAGAAATCACGGTCGCTGACACCATCCAGAGAATTCATGCTGATGCTGTCAAAATGCAGCTGCTCCTTTACAAAGCTCCGGTCGATCGGATAGGTTGTGGCAGCCAGGGCACCGCTTCCCAGGGGAAGCGTGCGAATGCGCTTCTGTGCTTCCTGCAGGCGCTGTAAATCCCGCAGAAACATTTCCGTATACGCCATCAGGTGATGGGCGAAGGTGATCGGCTGTGCACGCTGCAGATGCGTATAGCCGGGCATGATCGTTTCCGTATGCTCACTCGCCTTCTCACAGAGAACCGCAATCAGCTCCTTCAGCTGTGTACAAACTGTTTCCACCTCATCACTGCAATACATTCGTGTATCCAAAGCGACCTGATCATTGCGGGAGCGTGCCGTATGCAGTCGCTTTCCGGCATCACCGATCCGCTTTGTCAGCTCTCCCTCCATAAACATATGAATATCCTCTGCTGTTGGATCGATTACCAGTATGCCGGCTTCGATATCCCTGTGGATTTCATCCAGTCCCTGCTGGATTGCTGCACCGTCTGCCTGTGTTATGATGCCCTGCTTTGCCAGCATGGCAGCGTGCGCCTTTGAGCCTGCGATATCCTGTGCAACCATGAAATGGTCAATGGAAATACTGGAATTAAAATCATTCAGCCGCTGATCCGCTTCCTTTTTAAAACGTGCGTCCCATAAATTCATATGTCGTTTCCTCTCTTTTCTATTTTTTTACTTTCTCATCCATCATCGCCTTTACCTTGATTGGCAGTCCATACAGATTGATGAAGCCGGCAGAATCATTCTGATCATAGGAATCATCCTCTCCAAAGCTTGCAATCTGCTCAGAATATAAGGTATATGGCGAGGAAATGCTGGCCGGTGTCAGATTTCCCTTATACAGCTTGATCTTCACCTCACCGCTTACCGTTTCACTTGTCTTATCGACAAAGGCACTCAATGCCTCACGTAACGGTGTAAACCACTGTCCATTATACAAAATCTCACCAAACTTAATGCCAACGCCCTGCTTGTAATGCATGGTTTCCTTATCCAGACAGATGGATTCCAGCCACTGATGTGCCTTATACAAAATCGTTCCACCCGGTGTTTCATACACCCCGCGGCTCTTCATTCCGACCAGACGATTCTCTACCATATCGATGATACCGATGCCGTTTGCTCCACCGATTTCATTCAGCTTTGTAACCATGGCCTGTCCGCCCAGCTTTTCACCATTTAAGGCAGTTGGAATTCCCTTTTCAAAGGTCAGGGTAATATAGGTCGGTGTATCCGGTGCCTGCTCCGGCGTAACCCCCATCTCCAGAATATCATCGTACTGCGGCTCATTCATCGGATCCTCCAGATCCAGTCCCTCATGACTTAAATGCCACAGGTTCTTATCCTTGGAATAATTGGTTTCTCTGGAAATTTTCAGAGGTATGTTATGTGCTTCCGCATAATCTATTTCATCATCTCTGGATTTCAGCTCCCATGTTCTCCATGGCGCAATAATCGGCATATCCGGTGCAAATGCCTTGATTGCCAGTTCAAAACGAACCTGGTCATTCCCCTTACCGGTACAGCCGTGACAGATGGCATCCGCACCCTCCTGCTTGGCGATTTCCACCAGCTTCTGTCCAATCAGCGGCCGTGCAAAGGCGGTTCCCAGCAGATAGACATCCTCATACACTGCATTTGCCTTTAGACACGGATAAATATAATCCTCGACAAATTCATCCTTTAAATCCAAAATGTACAGCTTGCTGGCACCGGTCTTGATTGCTTTTTCCTCCAGACCGTCCAGCTCCGTTCCCTGTCCGACATCGGCAGATACGGCAACAACCTCACAGTTGTTATAGTTTTCCTTCAGCCACGGGATGATGATGGAGGTATCCAGCCCTCCGGAATATGCGAGCACTACTTTTTTAATATCCTTTGTTTCCATGTTTTTCTCCTCTACTTTCTCTTGTTCTTTTCCTATACCTTCATTGTAACACTTTTTCAAATTTCATCATCAGTTTCATCGTCGTTTCACAAATTTTCTCATATTTCACCTCATGTACAAAAAAAGCGTCGTTCGATTTACTCGAAAGACGCTTGCACGCGGTACCACTTCCGTTGCTCTGCCAATGACAGAACCCCTTATTTCATAACGCAGAAAGATCGCGTCCCGTGATACTTGATTCCCACAGGCTCTAGCAGGTGCGCTTCCTCATACCCTTCACAACAGCCTTCCACCAACGCTGTCTCGCTTTCGATTCACGGTATGACTACTCTCCTGCATCATCGATTTGTTGAATACATCATACTACTGTGAAACCGCAATGTCAACTATAAATTTCATAATTTTACATTATTTATCATTTCTTTCATTTTTATTACAATGCATTTTCTTTCATTTCCGCTTTCCCGCAAACAAGGCTTTGACATTCCCCCTGGAATACAGTAAAATTTACTTATATGTATGGTATGGAGGGATTCTTATGAACTTTATCTTTATTTCCCCGCATTTTCCAGAAAGCTACTGGCTGTTCTGTCAGGGACTGAAAAACAACGGCGTAAATGTACTGACAATTGCGGACACTCCCTACAACTCGCTGAGTACGAATCTGAAAAATTCCATCAATGATTTCTATCAGGTTTCCAATTTGGAAAATTATGATGAAATGCTCAAAGCGGTGGCTTGGTTCACCTACAAGCATGGTAAAATTGACTGGATCGAGTCGAACAATGAATACTGGCTGCGCCAGGATGCAAGGCTGCGCAGAGATTTCCATGTGGTGAACGGGTTTCCCTGCGAGGCACTTGACAACTGTCAGAGCAAGCACCGCATGAAGGAGTTTTTTGCGGCAGCAGGGTTACAGACAGCCCGCTGGCAGCTGGCAACCACATTGGAGAATGCATTGTATTTTATCGAACAGGTCGGCTATCCCATTGTCATGAAACCGGATATCGGTGTCGGCGCCAGTGACACACATAAGATCCGCAATGAGGAGGAGCTGCAAAACGCCTTCGCTGCCGGCTTTAAGGAAGCGATGATTATGGAGGAGTACATAAACGGAAGCTGCTTTTCCTTTGACGGCATCACCAACAGTAAAAAGGAACTGCTGTTTGTGACCTCGCATCAGTATACGGACAGCATCATGGATGCCGTTAATGAGCAGAAAAACATCGGCTGTTATTCGTATAAGCATATCCCGGATGACATCATGGAAGCCGGAAAACGAACAGTAGAGGCCTTTGATACACGCAGCAGATTCTTTCACTTTGAGTTTTTCCGCCTAAATGAGGATCAGGCAGTCGGTAAAAAAGGTGACATCATCGGCTTAGAGGTCAACATGCGCCCGCCTGGCGGCTTTCTGCCGGATATGATCAATTATGCCAATGACAGCAATGTATATCAGCTATGGGCAGATATGATCGTCCATGATACGATTCATTACCAGCAGGAACGCAAGTATTCCTCTGGCTTTATCGGACGAAGGGACCGTCTGCAGTATGCACATACCACTCAGGATATACAGGATACCTATCGGGATAGTATTCTGATGATTCGCCGTCTGCCTGCAGCACTTGCGACAGCTATGGGTGATGAGGTCATTGTCGCACGCTTTCAAACAGAAGAGGAAATTCTGGATTTCTTCCGCTACGTTCAGGAATAAAAAAAGCTCTGACACACTAGCTGACAGAGCTTTTTTTTTATTGTACAGAGCTGCTACGGCACCTTCCTGCGTGCAAATTGGTTTAAACTATGATTTGTAAAACGTAACTCTTACACCGATCTGTGCTTACACCTCTTTGCCATGATCAAGCGGATTCTTTACAGTGCTGCGCGCAGTACCCTTTCAATCTGATCGATGCTGGGAACACCCTCCAGCAGCTTTTCACCATCTACAAAATAAGTGGGAACATACCAGTAATCCAAAGAATCTGCAAGCTCCTTGTGTTCCTGCTCCTCGATTGTTTCAATGTGAATATCACGCAGCTCGGGATATGCTTCCTGCAGCTGCTTTACCATGGCAAATGCCGCCTTGCAATGCGGACAGCCTTTTAAATACATCATACGTACATGCTTCATAACGACCATCTCCTTTGTACTTACTATAACACAGCTTTCCCCAAAACCACAGCTATATGCTACCGCAATAGCATACTCAGTGCCAGCAGTAGCTGCGCCGTATAATACAGACTCAGATTACAGCGCGTCATAGCAGAGGTGTTTTTATCCCCAAACAGCATAAAGGCCAGAATGACATCACTGAGAACAAAGCACAGTGCCGCAATATTCAAAACACCGCCATACAGCCACCCGTCCTGCAGATGCCAGAGCGCACAGGCTTCCATAAAGAGAATGACAGCTGCATACAGGGTACTCGGTGCACGCATCCTTTTAAAATCAATGTGCTGCTTCTGCAAGAGTGCAATTACTACAACAGCCAGCATAAGGGAACCGATTGCAGTTATCACACCTATATTCCAAGGCATGGCATACAGCGCCATTGCATACGCCAGATGTCCAAGCAGAAAGGCAGATAATCCACCAAGAAAAAAATGATCCTCATATCGCGGATAACAGAATGGCAGCGCAAGCAGTACATCACCTGCTGCACCAAGTACAAGACCTGCCAGCATGAATCCGCCATAGGCTATATTATTGCTTTGCATATACGCACAGAAACCGACAAGCACAAAGCACGCAGAGGATGCGCTTTTCCAGGCAAGCGATACAAATGGTGAGGCATGCTCCTTAAAAATATAATAGAGAACAACCACCAGAAACAGTATACAGGTCATCCAGATCATAAGTCATCCTCCCTTCTTTCTCTCATTATAACAAACCTTAGCGCCATTTGACATTATTTTTGTGCTATAATACTGTGCATGAGGTGATGGTATGATTGAAAAAAGAGAAATATATATCCCCTGCTTTCAGACGATGCGGACGCTGCACATTTATCTTCCGCAGGATTATGAGCAAGGGAATAAGCGATATCCTGTTTTATATATGTTTGACGGTCATAATCTGTTCTATGATGAGGATGCGACCTTTGGTAAAAGCTGGGGCTTATCGCGCTGGCTGGATGAACAGGAAGCCTCGCTCATCGTTGTTGGCATTGAGTGCAATCATGAGGGTAACCGCCGTTTGGAGGAATTTTCCCCCTATGATTTCACGGATACACAGGTTGGATTTATCCACGGTCAGGGCAAGGAGCTCATGGAGTGGATGAGCACAGATTTGAAGCAGTGGATCGATCATACATACCGCACCCTGCCCCATAAACGCCATACCGCAATCGGGGGCAGCTCCATGGGCGGTCTGATGGCGTTGTATGCAATCGTACATCATGAGGACGTCTACAGCAAGGCTGCCGTATTATCTCCCTTCATCTATTCTTTAAAGGAGGAGCTTCTTGCGGAAATAGAGGCCTGCCCCAGCCTGCGCTCGCATCAGCTTTATATCTCCTGGGGAAGTGATGAATATCGCAGCAAACAGCAGCTCGCACTTGCCAGCGGCAGAATCCTTGCCATCATACGAAAGCTGCTGGATAAAGAAGCAGCGGTATACCCTAACCTTGTTTACAAGGGAAAACACAATGAAGCAAGCTGGGAGCAGGAGCTTGATACATTCATCCCCTGGCTGTTTCAAAAGCAAAGTACAAAATAAAAAGGCTTGTGCAAAAAGGAATAAGACAAACAGGCTTTTTGGATATCGTAGGCACTGGCTCACCTTATGAAGAAGATAAAAAACGTAAAAATATGATAAAAAGCTCTATGCTGTTGTTCCTGCGTTAGGTACAGGTATGATATAAAACGAAGAAATAAATTCCAATGCCTTTGGAAATCTTATTTCTTCTATTTTTTTTACAGCGCAATCACGTATCCGTTATTGACGAAGAGCCTCTTTGCGATCAGGTGTATGTTCACTTCTTTTATATTTATAAATATATCCTTTTGCATTCTTGTTTATATCCCCATCATTCAAGCCTGACACTTTTCGTGCTTACGTTTGATCCTATTTAAAAGCAAGCTCATCCATTAAGCTGACTTTCTATTCTCTGAAAAGGCCAGAAAGGAAACGGCAGCACCACAGTATACGTGAATGTTACCATTTCCCTGTTTTTTTCAGTATGAGTTGAGTATGTGATAAAAAGCCGCTGTTCACAAGACAGATGTATGGCAGACAGAATGCATATTTAAAACATATGGCAGCGATCAGAATCAGAATGATGTTGTCCTGTGGATTCGTATTTCTGCATGGAAGCGATGCTTGCACAGTCGTACGCAGCCGCTTTCCAATACGCTTTTTCTTTCATTCTTCACTTTTGCTTCCTTCTCTCCTGTATACTTGGATATCAGAGGTTTTCAGGTCATACGTGTATTTCCATATGTTCATCAGTAAGCTGTATCTTTGATAGGAAGCATTACGGTATTAAGGTGATGTAATACGGCACGATATTTGCATACCTGCCATCCAATTGACGAAAGCCTTTGGGTATCATTCCCAATGCAGTAAAGCCAAGACTTTCATACAGATGACGGGCAGCAGTATTGCTTTCAACGACTGCATTGAATTGCAGGATGCGAAATCCGAGCGCCTTCGCTGTTTCCATACAATCCTCTACCAGCCTTCTGCCAATCTGTTTCCCCCGCTGATTGGCATCCACCGCAAAGCTGGCATTGCAGATATGGGAACAGCGCCCTACATTGTTGGGATGCAAGATATACAAACCGCACACCGTGGTATCCTCAAGAATACAGACACGCGTTTTGCTTTGTGCAGAAAAGAATGTTTCTGCCTCAGCCTCATCCAGCAACTCCTCCTGTGGAAAGGCCATCCCTTGCGCTACGATTGCATTCCAGATGGCACACATCTGCGGTAAATCCTGGTTCTGATAATCACGCAGCATCCTTCTTCTCCTTGGAAAGTATCAATTCCTCAAGAGTACGCTTTGGCACATGGTGAACATCCTGTGCATCCCGATAATATGTGGTATCTCCCTGCTCATTCACATCCTCAATCACGATGGTTTCATCCGGCTTACCAAGTGCGACTACCAGCAGCGGACGGATATGCTCCTCCATATGCAAAGCCTCATGCAGCGCATCCTTTTGAAAGCTGCCAATCATGCAGCCGCCCAATCCCATCTCAACAGCACGCAGCAGCATTGTCTGTGCAACGATCCCGACATCCCTCTGATATGCCTCTAATGCATTTGATATACGGGTATCCTGACAGATTATAACAAATGCCCTGGGACAGTGATGCTGATACGGCACTTCCTTTTTTAATGCTCTAGCCCAGGCAGTCAGTGGCTGTATCTTATCTGTTTCTTCTCTTGTACAGGCCAGATAATACTTTAATGCCTGCATATTGACGCTAGATGGTGTCAGTCTGGCACAAGCCACCAGATCCTTCAACTCCTCCATCGTCACTTCTCTTGTTTCATCATATCCCCGATAGCTTCTGTTTTTCAATAACAAATCCTTTAACATAAACATACCTCCTTGCTACTCATTATAGCACTGCTTCTGCCCAACTCATAGCTCCTGGTTGTAAATTTGTGAAACACTCCTTCTGTTACGGACAATCAACAGGAAAATGGAAAGCATGGCAATGGATGCAAACAGCAGGGCCGTCATCGGATATGACAGGTACTGTGCAATCACACCGGCGCTAAATCTGGAGGCCATCATAATCAGGGCAACCAGTACCTGAAACAAAGCATTTACTCTGGCGCGCATATGCGAGGGGATATAGTTTTGTGTACTGGACTCCCGGATATTCAGGGAATTGATACCCAGAAACCCACAGGTGAAACGATTGACAACCATCAGGGGATACGGAAGAAACAGAAAAGCCATATCCAGAGCTTCATAGATGGCATATACGCCAAGAGCTACCCGATAGCGTTTATGCGCAGGGATATGCAGCACATAATGCACAACACCGCCAACCATACGTCCCAGGGTATCCGCTGTTGTCAAAAAAGCATACATGGTTGTTGTAAGGATGAACGATGATTGAAACATCGCCATCGTTACCAGACTGATTCCCTCTGCAGATGCATTGGTTACCGCCATATAGCCGTAAATGGAACGAATTCCCTTTTCCTTTTTCAGATACCAGAATCCATAGAGCAAATCCTCCTTGTATTTCTGAAATGAGAATACACTGCTTCCCCCTTTTTCCCGATACCGGATATTCGCCTCAAACAGTGCCGCAAGAAGAAGCAGAACCCCCTCCATCATACAAATCCAGGCGATTCCAAGATATACATACAGCAGGGATGCTATCGGAGTGAATAGGGCTGTTACACTAGGATAGATCAAGGAGGATACCGAGTACCCCTTTTGTGCAAAGCCTGCAGGGATCAGATCCGGATACAAGGACGTATATGCCAGTGAATAAATCGCGCCGATGGATGCGGTGATCAAAGAGAACAGCAAATATCCGATATAGGAAAATCCATTCAAAAACAAAAATACAGCAAACAGCAGATACAGAATCCCATTTCCTCCATCCAGCAAAACAATCAGACGCTTTCTGTTGCCTCCATCGACAAGCGGAGCGGCCAGGATAGGAATGAGAATCGTAGGCAGCAGGGAGATTGCAGAGAAAACACCGGTCATAAAGGTAGATGCAGTGTAATCAAACACCACCAGAGATAACGCAAAATTCATCGCAGTGGAGCCGATAGCACTGATCAGCGTGCCAACTGTTATAATCGTAAAATCATGTGTCCATAAAGTTTTTTTCATATACATCCCCTCCTGCAAACAGTATACCGTATCCACTTAAACAAAAAAATCCCCTGTATTTGGGAAAATTGCCCAACAAATACAGGGTTTAAGTGTCATAATGTATCTATTTCAGGAAAATGCTGTTCCTCTATCAGCTGCAGTGCCTCCTTGTAGCGCCGCTTCCTTTTCAAAGCATCAATGAGATAGGGCAAATGAAACTGCCGTAAGCCGTGAAAATATTGGCTGCTGGCACAGAGATGCTGCAGACAGTCGATATAAGCATCCTCATCTACTGCCTGTTCATAGCGGTATTTTACAAATCTTAGAATTTCTTCACCATTCGCAAATGAGTGCTCCTGCAGCTGGTTTTCCATCTCTATCACATAACGCTGTCCCTCTTCCCTTCTTTGAAGCTGCTCATATACAAGTGCCAGCTTATGACAGCATAGAAAGGTATCATTCAGAACAGCATAAGCCTTTAACAGCAGTGGCAGTGCCTTTTCATATGCGTTCCACTGCTGATAGGTCGAGCCGATATTATACCAAACATAGGCCTGCATCTGCTTATTGTGAGAGCTGCGGCACAGATGCTCACAGCGTTCATAATATTTCAGCATGACCCCTTCCGCATGCATGCCGGAATAACAGTTTGCAATATGCATGGATGCATCGATCATACAAGGGAGAAAGCCTTCCTCACACGCCAGATCATAGGCCTTCACATGATGATACAGAGCCTGGGAATAATCACCGAGTCTGGCATATGCAATGCCCTTTTCCTGATACACAATGCTGTAATCTCCGTATTTCTGTGCCTCCTGCAGTTCAGCTAGCATATGTACAAATGCATCCTTTTCTTTCGATGCATACTGCTGCCGTGCATAGAGAAAGTGATATAGGAAGCGTTGCTCATTATTCATATAGTCCAGAAAGACCGCCAGCTCCTGCAGCAGCTTTTCCGCTTCCTGCTTCTCATATAGCGCTTTGATCAGCAGGACATCCACACACAAGGGAGAATGCAGCAATTCTTCCATATGCTCCCGCAGCTCACAAGCATCACGTCGTTCCTCATAAAACCAGCTCTCTGCCAGCTCCTGCAGCATCCCCCTTGCCTGTGCAATCCAGAGTCCATCTGCTTGAAAGCTAATGCCCAGTGCCTGAAACAAGGCCTGATAAATTTCATCCGCTGCCACTACCCTGCCCTGTTCGATTTTACTCAGATAGGATACTGCACAGATGCCATGGCACAGCCCCTCCTGTGAAAAATTTTTCTGCAGGCGGTAATAGCGAATCAGAAAACCACGCAAGTCCTTCATAATTGCCTCCCCTCTCTTACTACACTTGAACACAAATATTGTGTGAATGCTATTTCAAATTTATTGGTTTACTATATTTTTAGTATTCGCACACTTCCTCATATCCACCCAAAATGATACAGAGCTTCACGAATGCCATCTTCCTCCGCACAGGCTGTCACATAATCCGCCTCCTGCTTCAGTTTCTCAACAGCGTTCCCCATCGCAATCGAAAATGCTGCCTGCTGAAACATCTTTACATCATTTAAGCCATCCCCGAATACCACTACATCCTGCAGATTTCCCCGCCAATGACGCATCATCGTTTCGATACCGTGAAATTTATCATCCGGCTCCACAACTACATAGGTTTCGTGATAACGCATGGGAACCAGACTGTGATAATCACGGATCATCGTTTCCTCCCCCGGCTTCAGGGCAATCAGTATACGATGAATCTCAGGGATTTTTGTATAATTCAGATTGGGCAGAATTTTCAGTGTACCGCGAAATATGCAGGGCTGTACAGCCTCCAGAAAGCCCTCCTCATGAGAATAAAAGGCAAAGGTATCATCGCAGGAAACACAAAACGGTATATGCACAGCTCTGCATTCCTGTATGACGTGCAGGCAGTCCTTTTTATCAAGACCACGGGATTCCAGACAGATATCCTGCTCATAGCAGGCATACCCTCCATTGCATACCATACAATCTATGCCAACCAGCTCCGCCATAGGCTTGGCTTTTTCATACGGCCGTCCAGTTGCGATTGCGACCTGATGGCCGTTTTCCTTCAAACGCCGAATTGCTGTTACAGCACTATCCGGAATACCGCCATAGAAATCCGATCCATCCGTTAACGTTCCGTCAATATCAAAAAAGAAATATTTTTGTTTCATAAGCTGCTCCTCTATTAGTTATAGGATACCGCAGGATTTACAAGTTTACAACGTTTTTCTTGCATGGCGAAGGGAAATTCACTATAATTGAGCCAGAGACAAGGAGGCCGTCTATGTTTGATCGATCCATTCATTCCTATTCTGTCTATGCAAAGGACAGACGTATCATCGCCATCAGTGATATTCACGGCAACCTGCCGGTGTTGAAAAAGCTGCTGAAAAAGATTGCCTTCACAACGGCAAAGGATGAATTATTTCTCGTTGGTGATCTGCTTGAAAAAGGGCCGTACAATCTGGAAACCCTGCATTATATCATGAAGCTATCAAACAGTCCCCACGTACATCCGATGATTGGAAACTGTGATGTAGTCTGCCGCAATGTGCTGCATGACACACGACTGGAATTTCTGCGTGAAATTCTTCTCGAACGAAAAAACAGCGTCATTCACGAAATGGCACAACGCATCAGAATGAGGATTCATAAGGACACCGACATGAAGCTTCTCAGTGAACGCATTCGTAATGTATTTCTCAGGGAATTGACGTTTATCGACAGCCTTCCCCATGTGATTGAAACCGAGCGCTTTATATTCGCTCATGCCGGGATTCGGGATGAAGCCTCCTATGGCAGAGACATGCGTGATATCATGGTACAGGATTTATTTATGAAAGAGGATGTACATTTCCATAAATATGTTGTTGTCGGTCATCTTCCTGTCAGCGAATACAGAAAACAGATTTGCTGCTTCAACCCTATCATAGATGCTCATAGGCACGTCATATCCATTGACGGGGGAAATGAGGTAAAAGCCGCCGGTCAACTGAATGCTCTGCTTTATGAACGCGGACGGTTTCAGTTCGCCTGCAGTGATCATTTAAAAAAAGCACGCATCCTACGGGATATCCTTCCCTTAAACACCTCCCCTTTTTTCATAACCTGGCATGAGGGAAGAGTTCGTGTCCTTCAGGAAACGGATACAGCCTGCTTCTGCCAGCACGAGGCCAGTGGAAGAACCTTCTGGATTGCTAAGAAATTCCTGTTCTATAAAGGCAACGAGCTTCACGCATGTGACTTTACCAACTATCATATTCCTGCAAAAGCCGGAGATTTTGTCAAGGTTGTTTCTCTGAACGGTGATATGGCTCTTGTGAAACGCCAGGGACTCATGGGCTGGATTCCACGTAATGCCTTCACATTTCTCCATCCGAATCAGGAATGTACAGCTTTGAAAGTCTGAGACTTGAGCATAAAAAGAAAAGCTTATCGAGCACTGCAAATTCTGTTTTGCAAAGTGCAGGATAAGCTTTTTTGTTCTATATCTTTCGCAGCCGACTGCACACCACGTTGAGATGTGCAATAAAGCGGTCCACTTCCTCCTCCCTTGTAGCCCATGAGGTCACAAAGCGCATCGCAGTATGCTCTTCATCCATCACTTCCCATACCTGAAATGCATAGTCCTTTTGTAATTCCTCAATCAGCACATTGGATAGTATCGGAAAAATCTGATTGGTGGTCGTTTTTATAAAGAGCGGTATATGCAACGCTTCCATCGCCTCCTGCATTCGCTGTGCCATCCGGTTCGCATGCGCCGCAATTTCCAGATACCGGTTTCCTTCAAACAGCACGGCAAACTGCGCACCCAGCAGCCAGCCCTTAGCAAGCATTCCGCCACGCTGCTTAATCATATACCGAAAGTCTTTTTTTAATTCCTCCCGGACAATGACAACCGCTTCTCCAAACAATGCACCAGTTTTAGTACCGCCAAGGTAAAAAACATCACAATAGCGACACAAATCCGCATAGTCCAGGTCATTGTCGGCTGCTGCAAGCGCCGCTCCCATACGGGCACCATCCATGAACAGATAAAGGTTTAGCTCCCTGCATACGGCTGCAATTTCCTTCAGCTCCTCTTTATGATAAATCGTTCCGATTTCCGTCGCATTGGATATATACACCATAGCCGGCTTTACCATATGCTCATCCTCATGACGCAACACCGTCTTGCGAATTCCCTCCGGTGTAATTTTTCCATCAATGCCTTCCGCAATCAGCACCTTGTGTCCGCTCGCTTCCACAGCACCTGTTTCATGAACATTGATATGCCCGCTATCTACGGCAATCACTGCCTCATACGGACGCAGAGCGGAAGCAATTACGGTCAGATTTGCCTGGGTTCCACCGACCAGAAAATGAATGTCACAATGCTCACACTGCAGCTTTTCCCGCAGCAGCTTTTTTGCCTGCTCGCAAAGTGCATCCTCTCCATAGCCAATATTCTGTTTTTGATTCATTTCCTGCAGACACTCCAAAATCTGCGGATGTGCCCCTTCACTGTAATCATTACGAAAGCTGTACATATTCATTCCTCATTTCTTTTCACCCTATCATTATAATACAGCAAGAGCGAAAAGGAAACGAAAAGGCGGCCGGAAACTCTTTGTCCGCTACCGCCTATCGTTTGCCCTGTATTGCCTGTGATTATTTCTACTACCATTGAGACTTTTACATGCTAATGCTACTCACTACAAGTTACCTTATCATTTCCAACACAATGCTATGCCAGACAATACATGGCTGAGACAGCTTCTGAAACAATCTCCAGGACCAACGGTCTCCACTGTTTCCTTCCGCAATCTCTATATCATCACTTTCATCAAGTGTGATAATCCTTGCTACACCTTTATTATATAAATACCACTAGAAATGTAAAGCGTTTTGGAATTATGTGCGCAAAAATGGAAAAATGGGATGCTTCCATCCCATTTCTTCTATATGCTATACAATTATGCTTTTAATCCCATCAGCTCATCACGGAACAGACGTTCATCCATTGTTTTCAGATGCTCTGCGACAGCAGGTTTAAATTCCATCTGCCCCAGTACATCCTGTTCCAAATCAACACCCGGAGCGATTTCCGTCAGTGTCAGTTTACCGTCCAGCAGCTCGAACACTGCACGCTCTGTTACATACAGAACCTTTTGTCCGGTTTCCGTTGCAAATTCTGCAGAGAAGGTAATCTGTTCAACTTCCTTCTTGAACTTTTTAATTCTTCCTTCCTGTAAAATATGCAGCTTTCCATCCCTGACTTCCACTTTCAGACCACCTGCGGTAAAGGTTCCGCAGTACACAACGACCGGTGAGGTCTGTGTAATGTTGATAAAGCCTCCACAGCCGGCAATCTTTGGTCCGAAACGGCTGACATTGATATTACCGGAGCAGTCGCATTCGGCAAGTCCGAGGAACGCTTGATCCAGTCCGCCGCCGTCATAGAAGTCAAACTGATACGGCTGGTCAATAATTGCATCCGGATTTGTACAGGTACCAAACGCAGTCCCTGCATTTGGAACACCACCGATACCGCCGGCTTCTACTGTCAGCTTTAACCCTGGCAAGCCTTCTTCGTTTGCCACGTTAGCAATTCCCTCCGGCATACCGATACCAAGATTGATAATGGCAGCAGGATCGAGCTCCATTGCAGCACGACGGCAGATCACCTTGCGCTCATTCAGCTTCATTGGAGCAATGGAATTTACCGGAACCTTTACTTCCCCGCTCAATGCAGGATCATACGGGTTCGCATATGTCTGCCAGTGATTTTCCGGACGTGCGACAACGATGCCATCAACATAGATACCAGGTATTTTTACTTTTCTTGGATCCAGGGTACCGTTCTGTACCACCTTTTCCACCTGCAGCAATACGATACCGCCGGAATTTTTCGCAGCCTGGGCAATGGAGAGAGAATCCAGTGTAGCGGCTTCCTTCTCCATTGTTGCGTTACCATCCTCATCGCAATACGTAGCACGAATCAGCGCCACGTTTAGCGGGAAGGATTTATAGCGCAGCCACTCCTCGCCATCAATATGCATCAGCTCTACCAAATCTTCCTTGGAGCGCTCATTCATCTTAGCACCCTCAATACGTGGATCGACAAAGGTTTTCAGACCAACCTTTGTAATCGTTCCTGGCCGATGTCCTGCAATATCACGGAACATCAGGGAAATGGTACCGAGAGGAAGATTGTAGCCCTCTACCTTGTTTTCAAATACCAGCTTTTGCAGCTTTGGAATCAGACCCCAGTGACCGCCGATAATACGCTTCAGCAGTCCCTCATGTCCCAGCTTATTCAGACCGAGACGGTCAGTTCCATCTCCGATCCCCGCAGAAAACATGATGGTCAGATCCTTTGGATGTCCGCTCTTGAGAAAGGATTCCTCGATACCTACAGAAAATTCCTGCGGATGACCGGATCCGATAAAACCGCCAATTCCTATTGCAGCACCATCCGGAATCATGGATACTGCCTGTTCAATACTTATTACTTTACTCAAATCGATTACCTCCTTTGTATTATTTCCTGCATTCAGTGTACCATAAGTGAAAGCGTTTACGGAAATAATAAGCCCAAGAATCCATCTTGCTTATTTGTTAGAGAATTTTTTATCCTTTGTTTTTTCCAGGAAGCATGTCATACCATAGGTCTGATCCTCCGTAGCGAAGCAGTTGGAGAATTCTTCCACCTCGATTGCAATACCGCCGTCGATATCTGTCTGCAGTCCGTTGTTGATAGCTTTTTTCGAATATGCTACTGCAAGCGGTGCATTTTTCGCAATTCCGTTTGCCATTTTCATAACTGCTGCCATCAGCTCATCTGCAGGAACAACACTGTTTACCAAACCGATTGCATAGGCGCGGTCTGCCTTGATATTTCTTGCTGTATAGATCATTTCCTTTGCAATGCCTGTACCTACAAGACGAGCCAGACGCTGGGTTCCACCAAAGCCCGGCGTAATTCCCAAGCCTACCTCAGGCTGTCCGAAAACAGCATTTTCACTTGCCACACGAATATCGCAGCTCATTGCCAGCTCGCAGCCTCCACCTAATGCAAAGCCGTTTACTGCAGCGATAACCGGACAGCGAAAGGTCTCAATTTTACGGAATACTTCATTACCGAATTTTCCATAGGTAGCAGCCTCTTCCACGCTCTTATCCTTCATTTCTGCAATATCTGCACCTGCAACAAAGGATTTTTCTCCAGCTCCAGTAATTACCAGTGCATAGACATCCTTGTTAGCTGCAACCTCATCCAGCGCCTGGTTCAGTTCTGTTAACACCTGTGTGCTTAATGCGTTCAGCGCTTTCGGACGGTTGATTGTAATCGTTGCTACATGTCCTTCATAGTTTACTAAAATAGTTTCCATTGTATTCATCTTCCTTTCCGTTTTTAAAAAGTGAATCCACAATTTCAATGGGTTTCATGTGAAATTACAGATTCACTCGTCATATTTTCTATGCGTGAATTATTTAGCGTAGTCGTAGAAGCCAACACCGGATTTCTGACCCAGCTTACCACCGCGAACCATTTTGCGGATCAGTGTACAGCAACGGTATTTAGAGTCCTTAGTTTCATTGTAAAGAACATCCATGATTGCCTCAACGATATCCAGACCGATCAGATCGCCCAATGCCAGAGGCCCCATCGGATGGTTGGCACCCAGCTTCATTGCTGTGTCGATATCCTCAACAGAAGCAATTCCTTCCTGCAGAATGAATGCAGCCTCGTTGATCATAGGAACCAAGATACGGTTTACTACAAATCCAGGACCCTCTGCAACCTCAACCGGAGTCTTTCCTAAGGATTTAGAGATTTCCAAAATTGCTTCCTTCGTTTCAACAGGTGTGTTGATTCCGGAAATAACCTCAACCAGCTTCATACGGTCAGCCGGATTGAAGAAATGCATACCGATCACATTGTGTTTGATTCCAGTAGCGATTTCTGTAATGGATAAAGAAGATGTGTTAGATCCAAAGATACAGGAATCCTTACAGATTTCATCCAATGTTGTAAACAGCTCTTTTTTAACTTCCATTTTTTCAAGAACAGCCTCTACGATCAAATCGCAGTCAGCTAAATCCTTGTATTCTCCAGCCTTCAGGTTACCCTTTACTTCAGCAGCCTTGTCAGCAGTCATTTTTTCTCTGGAAACCAGCTTGTCCAGTTTTTTTGCGATTTTGTCAATTCCGCCCTGTGCCCATTCAATTTTAATGTCACATACGGTTACATCATAACCATTGGAAGCAAATGCATTTGCAATACCCTGGCCCATTGTTCCGGCACCAATTACACCAACTTTTTTCATAGATTTATCTCCTTTACTTTTTCTTTTTATATACCAAGAGGGGCAGTTTCCCACCCTCTTGTATATTCATGTTATTATCCTTTTTTTGCAGCGATGATTTCATCCTTCAGCAGAGGAAGAACTTCCTTTACATCACCGATGAAGCCCATATTTGCAATGCTGAAGATTTCAGCCTGCGGATCGCGGTTGATTGCGATGATCATATCGGATTTTTCCATACCGGCAACATGCTGGCATGCACCGGAAATACCGCATGCGATGTACAGACTCGGACGTACGGTTTTACCAGTCTGTCCTACCTGAATTGCCTTGTCAGCAAATCCATCATCAATTACTGCACGGGATGCGCACATTTCGCCGCCCAGCTCTTCAGCAACAGCCTGCACCATATCCAGGCAGTCCTCAGCACCACGGCCTGCACCTACCAGGATTTCAGCCTTTGTGATGTCAACGCCTTCCACTACCTTAGCGATGACTTCCTTAACGATTACCTTTGGATCAGTATCTGTCCATGCCGGAGCAAATTCGATAACTTCTCCTGTTCTGGAAGCATCAACAGCATCCATGGAGAATACGTTTGGACGAATTGTAGCCATCTGCGGACGAGTATCCGGGCATACAATCGTACCAAACAGGTTTCCACCGAAGGTAGGACGAGTAACCAGCAGCAGTGCTTCTCCGTCCTTTGCTTTTTCCTGATCGATTTCAATCTTAGTAGCATCTGCAGTCAGACCTGCATTCAGACGTGCAGCAACACGTGGTGCAAGGTCACGACCAAGCACAGTAGCTCCTGTCAGGAAGCTGTCCGGCTTGAAGTTGTTGATAACCTGTGTCAGGGCATCTGCATAGAACTGAGTGGAATATCCTTCCAGCAGCGCATCATCCACAACGATTACCTTATCGGCACCGTGAGCGATCACATCGTTTGCCTTATCTTTGATGTTGTGTCCAAGCAGTACGCCGACAACCTGGAAGTTCATCTGAGGAATGGATGCAACCAGTTTTCTAGCTTCGGAAATCAGCTCGTATCCAACGTTGGCAACTTCGCCGTTTTTTTGTTCTACGAATACGTAAATGTCTTTATATCCTTCAAATTTAGCCATTGTTCCTTCTCCTCCTATTTCGTAATGATCTGCTTGTCTTTCAGTGTCTTTGCAATCAGTTTGGCAGCTTCTGCAGCCGGCAGATCGAATGTTTCTGTTTCAGCAGATACTTCTTTGGTGAATGTAGCGTGAACCTTTGTCGGAGAACCTGCAAGACCAACGATGCTCTCATCGATTCCCAGATCATCAAATGTCATAACTTTCACTTCTTTTGAGAAGGAGTCAACGATATCGTTACAGTTCATGTAACGTGGCTCGTTCATTCCACTTAAGGTAGTCAGAACGCAAGGCAGCTTTGCCTCGATGATTTCTTCACTGTCTTCCAGTGATTTTCTAACAGTAACAGCAGTATCACTAAGTTCAATAATGTCATCTACATAGGTAACCTGCGGAATTCCCAGACGTTCAGCAGTCTGCGGACCAACCTGTGCAGTATCCCCATCAATTGCCTGACGTCCTGCAATGATCAGGTCATAGCCTGTCTTGTTCAATGCAGCAGCCAGTGTACTGGAGGTTGCGCATGTATCAGCACCTGCAAATTTGCGGTCCGTGATCAGGATACATTCGTCAACTCCACGAGCGTATAATTCTTTCAGCATTCCCGTAGCCTGAGGAGGCCCCATAGAAATGATAGTAACAGTTGCCCCGTATTTTTCTTTCAGCTGCAGCGCAGCTTCCACACCAGCCAGATCATCTGGATTGATGATACTAGGAACTCCGGCACGAATCAATGTACCAGTAACTTTGTCAACACGGATTTCAGTAGAATCCGGTACCTGTTTTACAAGAACGATAATTTTCATAATCTTCGTATCCTTTCTTTTCTCTCTGTATTACTTCAGCATTGCGCCACTGATAACCATACGCTGTACTTCGGAAGTACCCTCGTAGATTTCAGTGATCTTCGCATCACGGAACATTCTTTCAACCGGATAGTCACGGGTATAACCGTATCCACCCATCAGCTGAATCGCCTTGGTTGTTACCTCCATAGCGACCTCTGCTGCAAACAGCTTTGCCTTCGCAGCTTCCACAGAGTAAGGAAGACCCTTTTCTTTCTTCATTGCTGCATCGTATACCAGCCATCTAGCTGCATCTGTTTTTACCTGCATATCAGCCAGCTGGAACTGTGTGTTCTGGAATTTTGCAATAGAACGTCCAAACTGCTTACGAGCCTTTACATAAGGAACAGTTTCATCGATTGCACCCTGTGCAATACCAAGTGCCTGTGCAGCGATACCGATACGTCCGCCATCCAGTGTCATCATGGCAATCTTGAAGCCTTTTCCTTCCTGACCAAGCAGGTGCTCCTTGCCTAAGCGTACATTGTTGAAAATCAGCTCACTGGTAGCACTACCGCGGATACCCAGCTTCTTCTCATGCTGACCAACGGTGAACCCTGGCATTCCCTTCTCTACGATAAATGCAGAGATACCATGTGTTCCCTTTGTCTTGTCTGTCATTGCGAAGATTACATATACATCAGCTTCACCAGCATTGGTGATAAAAATCTTCGTACCATTCAGGATGTAGCCGTCTCCGTCTTTGACTGCAGTGGTCTGCTGTCCGGCAGCATCTGTACCAGCATTTGGCTCTGTTAAACCGAAAGCAGCCAGCTTCTTACCTGTACATAAGTCAGGCAAATATTTGTTTTTCTGTTCTTCTGTACCGAAGTGCTCGATTGGCCATGTACCAAGAGATGTGTGGGCAGATAATACAACACCTGTTGTACCGCATTTCTTGCTCAGCTCTTCCACTGCCAGAATATAGCTCAGGTAGTCAGCCCCTGCTCCACCGTATTCTCTGCTGAACGGAATCCCCATCATTTTGCAGGCTTTCATTTTTTCGACGTTTTCTCTAGGGAAACGTTCCTCTTCGTCTACTTCTGCTGCAAGAGGTTTTACTTCTTTTTCAGCAAACTCAGCGAAAAGTTTCTTCATCATCTGTTGTTGTTCTGTTAACATGAAGTCCATAAGTGATCTCCTCTCCTTGATTTACTTGAACTTAGGATTGCTTGCATGCGCCTATATAAATATAGTATAAGCAGCGTATTCTTCGTGTTGTCGAGAATACATAATCCATCTACATTTTAGACCTCTTTTTTATTCTCGTCAATATGTTTGTTAAAGTTTTAACAAGTTTTTGTTACAAAATTAACAAGTTGACATTTGTTCCGAATATATTTCTACATTCGCATTTGTTAATTTTTTAACAAGTTTCTTGACAAACGTTTTTTCTTCCGTTACCATAGCCTTGTCAAAGGGTTCTCTTCCCCTTCCCCAAGAAAGACCAGCAAAGAAAGCGGAGGTTATTACATGAGAAAAGCATATGTCGTAGCAGCAAAGCGAAGCGCTATCGGAAGCTTCATGGGCGGGCTTACCAACCTGCCCCTGGTAGATCTGGGCGCTGCAGTTTTAAGCAAAACCATTGAGGAAGCAGGCATTGATCCTGCAAATATTGACGAGGTGATCGTCGGTAACGTAATCGCGGCAGGCCTTGGTCAAAACATCGGACGTCAGGTCAGCATCAAGGCAGGCGTTCCGGTTGAGGTGTGCGCACAGTCCCTGAATATGCTGTGCGGCTCCGGGTTAAAGGCAGTTATGGAAGCAACTATGCGCATCCAGTGCGGCTTTGGTGATATTTTTGTAGCCGGCGGTGTGGAGTCTATGACCAATGCACCGTACCTGGTACCGAGCAAGGTGCGCAACGGTGTGAAGATGGGCGATATGAAAATGGTGGATTCCATGCTGCATGACGGTTTGACAGATGGTATGTATGGCATTCACATGGGTGTTACCGCAGATAATATTGCGAAAAAGTATTCCATTTCCCGTGAGGATCAGGATGCCTTTGCCTACGCATCCCAGCAGAAGGCAATCGCTGCCATCGACTCCGGCCGTTTCCAGGATGAAATCATTCCGGTTGAGGTGCCGGGACGCAAGGGAAGCGTGACGGTATTTGATACCGACGAGCATCCAAACCGCGCATCCACTCCGGAAAAGCTGGCAAAGCTGCGTCCGGCATTCACAAAGGATGGTACAGTTACAGCCGGAAATGCATCCGGTATCAATGATGGTGCCAGCTTTACGATCATCGCCAGTGAGGATGCTGTCAAGAAATACAATCTGACACCGCTGGCTGAGGTAATCGGCATCGGTCAGGGTGGTGTGGATCCACGCATCATGGGTCTTGGCCCTACCCCGGCAATTCTGCATGCATTGAAATATGCGGATTTAAAAATTGAGGATATGGAGCTGGTTGAACTGAACGAGGCATTCGCTGCACAGGCTCTGGGTGTAATCCATGAGCTAAAGGAAGCTACCGGCATGGATCGCAGCGCCTTTATGGAAAAAACCAATGTCAACGGTGGAGCAATCGCCCTGGGACATCCGGTCGGTGCATCCGGAAACCGTATTCTGGTCAGCCTGCTGCACGAAATGCAGAAGCGCGATGTAAGCATCGGTCTGGCTTCCCTGTGCATCGGCGGCGGACAGGGTGCTGCTGTCATCATTAAGCGCGTATAAACAAAGAAACAAGCTCAAAAGGGCTTGTTTTCCTCTGCTTTCTCAGGTATGACGGGAATTTGAAATATCTGTTTGTGGATAAACCGTGCAAAAAAGCAGAGATACGCTTTATATGGCAGTACTACTTTAACCCGACGGTACTCTAATCAAGAAATATCTGAGATAGCGATTTTCACAATGTTTCCCTTTCCCGATATTCTGGTTATTGACAAACGGAATACATTTCACTTATGAATTTTTTCACAAGTTATTGACAAATGCTTAGATTTTAGGTACTATGTTGATGTATTGAGTGTCGTAAGAGACACATATGAATTTTGAAAGAAAGACAGGTAGAGAAAAATGAGAAAAACTTATGTTGTTAGCGCAAAACGTAGTGCAATCGGTAGTTTCTTAGGTTCTTTAACTACCGTAAAACCAGTTGATTTAGGGGCTACAGTAGTGAAGGCACTGCTGGAAGATGGAAAGGTTGCTCCTGATCAGGTAGACGAGCTGCTGTGTGGAAACGTATTGAGTGCTGGTCTGGGACAGAACATCGGACGTCAGGTTGCATTGGCTGCAGGTATTCCTGAAAGCGTATGTGCACATTCTGTAAACATGGTATGCGGTTCCGGACTTCGTACCGTTATGGAGGGTGTTATGTCCATTCAGACAGGCTTCAATGATATCGTTGTTGCCGGTGGTGTGGAATCCATGTCCGGTGCTCCTTATCTGATTCCTGCAAATACACGTACAGGAAACAAAATGGGAGACTTCAAATGTGTAGACCACATGATCTACGATGCCCTGACAGATGCTATGAACGGTATCCATATGGGTGTTACGGCTGAAAACATTGCCAAGAAATACAACATTACACGTGAAATGCAGGATGCATTCGGTTATGCTTCCCAGCAGAAGGCAATCGCTGCTGTTGATTCCGGCCGTTTCAAGGATGAAATCGTTCCGGTAGAAGTGAAGCTGAGAAAAGAAACCATCGTGTTTGATACAGACGAGCATCCAAACCGTAAATCCACTCCTGAAAAAATGGCAAAGCTGCGTCCGGCATTCGTTAAGGATGGAAGTGTAACGGCTGCTAACGCATCCGGTATCAATGATGGTGCTTCCTTCGTTCTTCTGGCTAGTGAAGAAGCTGTAGAAAAATACAACCTGACTCCGCTGTGTGAAGTAGTCGGTATCGGTCAGGGCGGTGTTGATCCACTGACGATGGGTCTGGGCCCTACGCCTGCAATCCGTCATGCCTTGAAGTATGCAGATATGAAGCTGGATGATGTGGAACTGGTTGAGTTGAATGAAGCATTTGCTGCTCAGTCCTTAGGTGTTGTACATGAACTGGTTGAGGAACACGGCATTGACCGTGAGGCTTTCCTGGAAAAGACAAACGTAAACGGTGGCGCAATCGCTCTGGGTCACCCGGTTGGTGCTTCCGGAAACCGTATTCTGGTTACCTTGATCCATGAAATGATCAAGCGTGACGCAAAAACAGGTCTTGCATCTCTGTGCATCGGTGGTGGACAGGGTACTGCTGTTATCGTTAAACGCCCATAATTTAAAAATTGAAGAGGAACCGTTCAGGTTCCCCTTTTTTATATTCTGCAGGGCTTTTGCTTTACGGCTTTTCCTTACAGATGCTATATGATTTCCACAGATGAAGCAGCTTTCTTAAAATGCTTATCCCCTGTTGACTGCCTGTATTTAAACGTTTTTAAATATTTTTATACCTTTTTCTTTATTTCTGATATAGCCTCAATTTATAGCAGCCTGCTACTAAATTTCATCCGTCCTCGTGCATTTTCTGCAGCTGAAGGAAAGAATACGGCGGTTTTCTTTTATATCAGCAGAAACAGATGCGCAAGCAGATTGATCATCATACACAGCAGGATGCCCAGTATGGTAGGCAACAGGAAGCTTACTGCTGTCCATTTCCAGCTTTGTGTCTCTTTGCGTATGGTAAGCAGCGTTGTCGCACATGGAAAATGCACCAGCGAGAACATAAGGGTACATATAGCTGTTACCCATGTCCAGCCATTGCTGACAAACAATTCCTTTAAGACGGCAAGATCAGAGATGTCCGTCATGGAGCCATTTGCCAGATAAGCCATAATCATAATTGGTACAACGATTTCATTTGCTGGAAAGCCCAGGATAAAGGCCAGCAGGATTACACCATCCAATCCCATTAAATGCGCAAACGGATCCAGGAACATGGAAATATGCTGTAACACGCTGATATCCTGTATCTGAATATTGGCCAGCAGCCAGATAATCGCTCCGGCAGGAATTGCCACACTCACTGCCCTGCCCAGTACGAACAGCGTACGGTCAAAAATGGAGCGGACAATCACCTTGCCAAACTGCGGACGCCGGTATGGCGGTAATTCCAGGGTAAAGCTGGAAGGCACTCCCTTCAGCAGCGTTTTTGACAGAAACCGCGAGGTCAGAAAGGTGAGAAAGACGCCAAATACGATGACTCCAGTTAACAGCAGAGTGGAGAACAAGCCGTTCCATGGTGCAGCAGCAATACCCGCAAAGAACATGGTAATGATGCTGATCAGCGTTGGAAAGCGTCCATTACAGGGAACGAAGGTATTCGTGATAATCGCAATCAGCCGTTCTCTGGGACTGTCGATGATCCGTGCCCCGCTGACACCTACCGCATTGCAGCCAAACCCCATGCACATGGTCAGCGCCTGCTTTCCGCACGTACATGCCTTCTGGAAAAAACCATCCAGATTGAATGCGATGCGCGGCAGATAACCAAAATCCTCCAGAAGTGTAAACATTGGAAAGAAGATCGCCATCGGCGGCAGCATAACGGAAATGACCCAGCCGCAGGTCTTGACGACACCATCTACAATAAAGCTGGTAATAGCTGGATTCATACTCCAGGACGCAAACAGCTGATGCAGCCATGCCTGCAAATCCTCAAACATCCCCGACAGCATTTCGCTTGGAACATTCGCTCCGGAAATGGTAATCCAAAATATTACAGATAACAATACGACCATCCACACCAGACCCCAGCCCTTGCTGGTAACGATATGATCAATGCGCATATCCCGCTGCTGGTAGGATGCATTGTTAAATATAATACATTCTTCACTGATTTCCCTTGCTCGTTGATGCAGGGCATGTACAACGATATCCTCAAAGCGTTCATACAGATCCTTCTCTTTTAAAATGCGAATCTGTTTTTCTACCTCGGCAGCCACATCCTCCCTGTTTTCAATATCCTCATAAAACAGAGTATTGTCAACCTCGGGATCAAGCAGCTTCAAGGCAGTAAATCTGCGGTCAAGACGGCGTGTTTTCATAACCTCGGTTATGCTAACAATTGCCTGCTCCAGATCATCCATATAATGAACAACCGCAGCCTTATTCTCACTGCGCTGCTCCCCGACCTCCTCGATTGCCTCCTTCAATTCCTCAAAACCCTCATGATTTCGCGCGCTCATTCCCACGACACGGACATTAAGCAGCTTCTGCAGCTTATCTGTATCAATGGTGATATTTTTCTTTTTCGCCTCATCCATCAGATTCAAAACGAGTACCACATGGTCGGTAATTTCCATAGTCTGTAATACCAGGTTCAGATTACGCTCCAGCACTGTGGCATCACAGATTACCAGACATACATCGCATGATTCAAAGCATACGTAATTGCGGGTGACCTCCTCCTCACTAGAATGTGCCAGCAAGGAATACGTTCCCGGCAGATCAATCATCTGATTTTGCCGGTATTTGTGTGTATAGTGTCCTCTGGCTAGCTCTACGGTTTTCCCCGGCCAGTTTCCGGTATGCTGATTCATACCCGTGAGTTCATTGAACACTGTACTCTTTCCTACGTTGGGGTTTCCCAGCAGTGCAATGGTATAGCCCTTTCGCTCTTTCATATACATTTCATTGATATTGTCATTCGCCTGTATCAGCTTCTCAAACAGCATATGCTTCCTCCCTCCCCTGAACCAGAATCCGCGCACTATCTTCACTGCGTAATGCAATCTTACAGCCCTTGATCAGATAAGCACGCATATCCCGACTAGGACTTTCCAAAACCGGGATTACTCCTGTCCCTGGCACAAAGCCAAGATCCATTAGCCTGCGCTTCATCAGAGCCGTATGTTCAATATCGACAACGTAAACCTCTTCGTTGAGCTCAGCATTTTTTAAACAGTTCATTTCTACCCTCCTGCACCTATACTATCAAATCATGGTCAAACAAGCATCCACAAACGCCTACAGCTATCTCTGCATGATACTTTCACGGTTATGTCCTTTACGCATTCCAGCTGTGAATATACCGGGAAGTGCCGTATGAAAACATAAAAAAATGCATAAAAAAAGGAGAAATTCAGCATTCCTCCATTTTCTGAGTATCTAAAATAACTTGGGAAACTGAGGCCCTCCACATCTACTTGTGGTGCTT
>ENA-OWPN01001079-OWPN01001079.1-human-gut-metagenome-genome-assembly--contig:-NODE-1079-length-28548-cov-3.776120_pt1 | contig 28548 bp, 26 predicted proteins | sample MGYA00248266_ERZ651850 | MGnify/ENA primary metagenome ERZ651850 (study PRJEB26924, sample SAMEA4378296) | human gut metagenome | biome: human gut; feature: human-associated habitat; material: faeces... | reverse complement strand
AAGGCTTTCAACAAGGAATGGTAAAAGGAATGGAAGAAGGGTTAGAAAAAGGAATGGAAAAAGGCATTGAGGAAGGTCTGGAAAAAGGAAGGAAATCATTGTTGAAGTCACTCATATCACACAAATATGGAATTGATGATGCATGGGTGGATGCGCTGGGCGATCAACAGGTTGATGAAGCCGTCATTCATATTCTGGAATGTGATACCTATGAAGCCTTAAAGGATAGGCTTGGGGAAAAAGAATAATAATAAAGATATACATATTTTATAGCTGAATCTCGTATTTCAGGATTCAGCTTTTTTACGCCTTTATGCTGATTACCTGTCCTGGAGTTAAAAATTTTAAAACATGCTTTCTATACAGGATAAGACTTCTCTTATTATGAATAATCAATAGGAGTTTTCCGGTTGCTTTTCCATGAAATTCATAGTAAGATTTGTTCTGTTGCAGAAAGTGGGAATTATTTATGAATAACAAATCATGGAAAGCATTTCTTTTAAAATATCATTTTCAACTGTTTTTCATTGCAGTTGCACTGGAAAGTCTGGCGGCTAATTTTGCACATCCGATTACGCCGACCCTGATTAAGAATCTTCAGCTTCCGGATTATTCCTTCGGTATGCTGTATGCCGGAATGGCGTTTACTAATTTTCTGTTTTCTCCCTTCTGGGCAAAGCAGGTTACCCGCCTGGGAAGCCGCCGGGTTTTAGGAATTTGCTGTGTTGGCTATGGCGTTGGACAACTGCTGTTTGCTATTATGAAAACATTGCCTACCATCATGTTTGCCCGCCTGCTATCCGGCTTTTTTGTGGGTGGTATCATGGTAAGTATTCTGACCTATATCATCCATACCAGTTCTGTTGAAAACAGGGGACGATACCTTGCACTATCCGCAACACTAACAACTGTATTTGCGGCGTTTGGATATTTGGTAGGTGGATTTGCCGGTGTTGTTTCTATTCCGCTAACATTCGCAATGCAAAGCGGAGTTCTTGTATTTTGCGGATTTATGTTTGCCGTATGCCTTCGTGAGGATAAGGAGAAGCAGACAAAGCCTATCCGTATATGGAAGGAAGCAAATCCTTTTCAGGCGTTTCTGGATGCCCGTCGTTTTATGACACTGACCTTTGCGATTTTATTTTTTGCGGTCTTTTTGACATCAACGGCAACAACTGCTTATGATCAGAATTTCAATTATTTTATCAAGGATCAATTTCAGTTCGATTCCTCCTATAACGGTATGCTGAAGGCTGTTGTCGGATTTATTTCCCTGCTTGCCAATACAACGATCTGTGTATGGATTATGAAGAAAACCAATGTGAAAAAATCAGTAATCTATGTGCTTGGCGGGGCCGGTATCACGCTGCTTGCTATTACCATGCTGGAGGATATTCTTCCATTTATTATGATCAATATCATTTTCTTTGCCTTGAATGCGATTTATATTCCATTACTGCAGGATTTATGTGCCTCAGCGTCCAATGCCAGTGACAGTAGTATGGTTATGGGCTTTTACAATGCCATGAAAAGTCTTGGCATGATTGCAGGTGCCCTGTTTGCCGGATTTATTTATTCCGCAGGGCCGAGATTGGCCTTTCTGTATGCCGGGATTTTCTTTTTGATTTCCATGCTGGCGGCAGTGTGGTATTATAAACGCTCCTTTAGAAAAACAATAGCGGAATAATTCTGTTATAAAGGAAGAAGCGATGAAGCAATATGAAAAAAGACCGGATGCGGTCTTTTTTGTATAGGGGAAGGACAGTACTATAATCAATCATAATCATCATATACTGTGTAAAGCCTCCAATACTTTTTATAGCATAGGAGTATGAATTAGGGGAATGGAAAGATAAAGGAGTGTACTGTTCCGCTATACTAGCTGTTTACGGTACTGATAACAGGCGACTGTGCAACATATGACAGGAAACTGCTTCAGCTCTGGAATTCCATTCCTGTAGCTGATATCTTGTTTTATACCTGAGTCTGTGCCAGCATACGAGATACAGCTTGCTTTGTGAAAAGGAAATACGTGCAGTATGCTATACTATAATCCTCATTGATTCCATACTCATGGTGCTTTAAAAGAATTCTTCATTATCCGCAACCTATATGTTAGGCTGTCTTGCTTTCGGCATATTGTTGCAGGAAGGCTGTCATATGGGCAAGTATTCGCTGTGCGGCAGCAATTTGTATCGTATCTCCTGCAATGTGGCAGGACAGGGTACAGGTATCCTCCCATGAGGAAACAGATACCTGAAATGACGGATATATACGGGGTCTTCCTGTCAAGTGGACGTGAGTTAGCGTACAGTCGTTGAAATATATGCCGGAGGAATCAATTTTCCCCAAATTTGTATAAGAGATATCCGGTGTATGAAAGCAGGCCTTTGCGAGGGCAGAGGTAATGGAAAGCGGCAGCTGTTTCGCACAGGGATGCAGGAAACGAATTGTATGCAGATCCTGATTGCGAGCTCGTTCAGTCAGCATCTGTTCATGGATATCGGTAAGCAGAGCGTGGAATGGACGATGATCCAATCCTTCTATGGTTATCAGATATTCACCGACGAAATTTGCAATGCTCCATACAGGCTTATGCTGTAGAAAGGAGCGCAGGTTGACTGGACAGGGAATTGTAAGCTTATTGGCGGCGGTCATGTGATGCAAAGTCTGTGCATAGGCACATAGCAGCAGATCATTGATTGTCATATTCGAAGGACAGGCTCTATTCAGCAGCTCCAGGGGAATCGTCTGTTGTAGCTGCGTTGTATGGACTGGATGAGAATCACCCGGCAACGCATAAAAAATCGGTTTTTTCCTCCTGGCAAGCGTATATTTTTGTTTTTTAACAGGTAGCGCATAAAGGCTTCGTATGTTATGAAAGGATACAGTCTCACCGCGATAACAGGTACATAATAGCCGAAGCAGCTGTATGGCTCCATCTCCATCACATAAAATGTGACTGATTCCGATACAGAGAAGCTCCTGCTGTTCCTCGTGTATGACCTGTACACAAAGCTGAGGATCGCGTTCTATATCCCAGCCTGTAAAATCAAACTGCTTCACCTCCTGAAGCATCATAAAGCTGTTTTCTGTGCATGCTGTCCAGCAGTTGTGTTTTTTATCATAGCGGCAATTTAGCTCTGGCAGCAGCTGCAGACACCTGGTGAGTGCAGTCTGCAGCTTTACCATAGAAAGATGAGGCTGCACGCTAAGATTCAGGAACAAAACGGGCTGCTGTGGAAGACATACCGCTTCCAGTAGATCCAGTAAATTGGCTGTATACTTCATCCAATCATCTCCTCCCGTATTTTCTTCATCATATCATCATGCCCTGAAATATCAAGATAGGAAAAACAGTCAGTATGCAGTGATGTTTAACAAGTACTTTAGAAGCAGGAAAGCATCATGTGTTATGTAAGCATGTGGCTAGCCTCTGTGTTCCTATACTTTCTCTTTTTTACGTAGCGATAATACGCAAAAGAATAGAGTTGCATAAACTGTGCAAAAGTAAAAGACAAACAGCTAAGGATATGCTATTCTTAACTATATAGTATGAAGCATTGAGGATATGAAAGTAAAGACATGAAAAAGAGCTATGCTGAAAGATCAGCCTTGCTGTTGTGTATGCAGGAACTGGACGAGCTGTAAAGAAAACAGGTTCACAGGTCGGTAAAGGTAGCTGCGTATAAAAAGCAACAGAAAAAACAAATGAATATAGCTGCATATATGCAATATGGAGGCGGTGTGCTGATAAATCTGTTTTGTGATAAGTGATTTTTTTATATTACTTTCATACAATATGTGCCTGTACATGCGGTGCAGGAGAATGGAGGAGCTATGAAAAAGATATGTGATGTATGCGGAAAACGAGCAGAGGGACTAGGAACCTGTCCGACGCAGTTTCATGATATCATCATGTGCAGCAGTTGTTATGAAGGGCTGCGTGCATTTGAGAAAGGAAGAAGTGTGAAAACCGTGCAGGAGCTGGAGGATAAGCGTTTGCTGGCAATGTCGGAAATGCAGGAAAAAGCCTATCCGTCCCGCGTGATAGAGAATGTAGATGCCTGGTTTGCGGAAAGAAAGCAAAAGCTTATAGTACGTGATATTGCGCAGCGCGAGGATGGTATGCTGATGACGACCTGTAACAGCTTTGAGGGATATCGTATTACTTCCTATTATGGAATCGTGAGCGGGGAAAGTGTACTTGGAACTGGATTTGCGAGTAGTTGGGATGCGTCTGTTTCAGATATGCTGGGGGCAGAATCCGCAAGCTTTATCAGTAAATTAAAAGAGGCAAGAGAGCTTGCAAGACAGCGTGCTGTGGAAAGCTGCCTGAACGCAGGAGGGAATGCTATGGTTGGTGTAGATATTGAATATACCATGTTCTCCAGTAATATGATTGGAGTGATTTTCAATGGTACCTGCGTGCGTGTTGAAAAAATCACTGAGGTTGAGTAAGTCCCGTACAGAGCATCTTTCTTATAGAACGCATTGTTTTGCAGGATACTTGTTAGCTGTTCGAAATAAGAATAAGTATTGTAGTTCCTTTAACGTGCAGTCATGAGGAAGACACCTTTTTATGGGAATATACTATATGGTATCACCTCTGCGGTCATTGCACATAAAAAAATTCAGGGAATACCCATGCAGGGATCTTATATGCATAAGATTCTTAATGGCTTCTTCACATAAAAAAACCGTTACGATTTCCATCAACCTACAAGGGAAGCCAAGACTACGATGTAACGGTATGCTTTGTGTCAGATTATTTCAGCCTACTTATTTGTGTATCCTTTATGTTCATATTCCCATAACGAAACCTAGTGTAAATATCAATAAAAAAAGCGCTGATATAGAGCGCTTTTATGCTTATCATGGTGCAGGAGAAGAGATTTGAACTCTCACGCGATTGCTCGCACTGCCGCCTGAAGACAGCGTGTCTGCCGTTCCACCACTCCTGCATGATTGAGTGCCATATAATAATACAATAAAATCATAAATTTGTCTACCTTAAATTGATTTTTCTAAGTATGTTTTTCATATGCTTGTTTGGATACAGTATGTATATACTTATTTTTGTAATATCTTAACAAAGCAATCTTTCATAGCGTTTCTTTCATAAATCTATTTCTGCTTTGTTTACATCAATAGCTTATGTAGAATAGCCGAGCCATGTCTTAATAAAATTTTTCATGATAGCATGTATCCCTAACAGAGTTACAAGCGTCCTTTCCTTGTCCTGAAATCAAATAAAGCCAGCTTTCCTTTATCTGCCTTTTGCGCTGAAGAATATGCTTCTTATTCAATAGGATATGGATGATATAGGCATATAGAAATGATTGAATAATACAAGGCTTGTTTCTTGCTGGTAAATTTTTCTTCCTGAAGTTGCGTCTGATTCCATTGTAACTCCAGACAGAAACGATATAATAAAGGCATGAAAGAAGGAATGGATATGACAACAATTCATCTTGGCAAAAAGCTTATTTCTCTGAGAAGGGAAGCAAATATGACGCAGGAAGAGCTGGCTGCTTATATGGGCGTATCAAAATCCAGTGTATCCAAGTGGGAAACCGAAACGACGCTGCCGGATATACTGCTGCTTCCGCAACTGGCAACCCTATTCAATGTGAGTGTGGATGAACTTATCGGCTATGAGCCGCAACTGAGTATGAAAGCAGTGAATGAATTCTATATACAGCTTAGCACCGAATGGAGTCAGGATGCAGGGAAAGCGTATGAACATAGTGAAGAGCTCATACGAAAATATTATTCCTGTTTTCCTTTTCTATTGCAGATGGCTGTCCTGTATCTGAATCACTATATGCTGCACAAACAGCCGGATCTCGTTTTAAAACGCTGTGAGGAGTTGTGTAATCGCATCATACAGGAGAGTGAGGAAAATAGTCTTGTAAAGGATGCCATATCCTTGAAAATAACGTATCTGTTAGCAAGCAAACAGCCCGCTGAGGCATTGCAGCTGCTGGGGGAGGAGGCAAAACCAATTGCGCAGGACAGTGAAATGATAGCTTCCTGTTATCAGATGCTGGGGAAGCCAAAGCAGGCCAGCCGTATTTTTCAGATTTGCATTTATCAGCACCTGCTGTTCGTAATACAGGATATGGCAAATTATATGATGCTGAATATAGGGAATGATAAACTATGTGATGAAACAATTCATCGTATACTGGAAATGCTGAAGCTCTTTCCCATTGACGCACTTCATACGATTACATCAGCGATGGTATATGTAAGCTGTGCCATGGTGTATGCGGGGCGCAAGGATAAGGAAGCAACCCTGCAAATGATGGAACGGCTTGCGGATGTTGTAGTCCGTTATGATCTTGCGCATATGAAAATACACAGGGATGTATATTTCACAGAGATTGAGTCATGGATGGCGGCCCTGCAGCTTCGCACGCAGGCACCAAGAGATGCAGGGGTTATTCTCGACTCTGTAATACAGGAGCTTCAACTTCCTGTTTTCGCCATCATAGAGGATGAACCGCGTTATCATGCCTGTATACAAAAGCTGCAGGCAGAAAAGGAGAAAGCATAATGAACACATTGATGGAATATTTACCGGCTCTGCTGCCGCTGATCGTATTGGAATGCGGTCTTGCGATATGGGCACTGATACATTTGTTACGACATCCTCATGTTCGCAGAGGAAATAAACTGCTTTGGATTCCGATTATTCTGTTCCTTCAGTTTCTGGGGCCGATTTTATATTTTGTAATCGGCAGAGAGGAACAATGATAATGGATGTATTGACACTGCATAATCTGCACAAGGCCTTTGGTACACAGAAAGTACTGCAGGGCGTCGATCTCACTGTCCCGCAGCACAGTATCTTTGGATTTATAGGAAAAAACGGTGCAGGGAAAACGACAACGATGAAACTGATTCTCGGATTGGAAAAATTGGATGAAGGAGAGCTGTATGTCATGCAGGAGCCGGTGGTATTTGGAAAAACAAAAACAAACCGTTATATCGGCTATGTAAGTGATGTTCCTGAATTTTATGGCTTTATGAATGCATGGGAATACCTGCAGCTTTGTGCTGAGATATCCGCTATACCTAAGGAAAAGGTAAAGCCGCGTATAGAGGAGCTGCTGGAGCTGGTTGGTCTTTCACAAACCGGACGCAAGCGGTGTGCGTCCTTTTCCAGAGGTATGAAGCAGCGCCTTGCGATTGCACAGGGCTTATTGAATGAACCAAAGCTTCTGATTGCCGATGAGCCGACATCTGCACTGGATCCGCAGGGAAGAAAAGAAATTCTCACCATTTTGGAGAAGGCCAAAGAAAAAACTACAGTTTTGTTTTCCACTCATATACTGAGTGATGTGGAAAGCATCTGTGATTCGATCGCGATTCTGCATCAGGGTAAAATTGCGGCAAGCGGTAAGCTGCATGCAATGTTACAGACAAAGGGAACAGCCTTTTTGAAGGTAGAGCTGGTACAGGAGCAGGATTGCCGTCTATTGCAGGAGATATTGCAAAGCCATGGCATACCGGTATCGTCTCCTTGCTCTTTTATATTACAGCTTGCGGATACACCAGAGGTACAGCAGGTGCTTTTTGATATCATGAAAACGCACAAGCTGCAGCTGCAGAAGCTGGAACGAATGCATCCTTCTCTGGAGCAGTATTTTCTGGAGGTGATATCATGAAGGGACTAACAGCATTTATGAAAAAAGAGCTTCTGGAAGCGGTGCGTTCCTATAAGCTGGTTATTTTACTCATTGTATTTGCAGCCCTGGGGTTTATGAATCCAATCAGCGCAAGATATCTGCCTGAGCTTATGAAAACCTTTCTTCCTGAGGGTGTGCATATGGAATTGCCACAGCCTGTCGTGATGGATTCCTGGCTGCAGTTTTTCAAAAATACGGTACAGATTGGTCTGATTGCTTTTCTTATTCTGTGTTCCTCATCCATGGCGAATGAGATTGGAAAGGGTGTTTTGATTCCCATGCTTGCGAAGGGTTTACCGCGAAACAGTGTTATCGCTGCAAAATTCATTTCTATGACGCTGCTTTGGACGCTGTCACTGGGTTGCTCCTTTTTTATCACATTTACCTATAATTTCATGTTCTGGAGCACCTCATGGATACCATATCTGTCTTTGATTACAATAGGAGTATGGCTGTTTGGTCTGATGCTGATTGCTGCTTTGATTCTTGGCGGTGTCGGAAAAGGGACGGTATCCGCAAGCATGCTGTGTGCCGGCTGCCTGTTCCTGCTCTGTGTGCTGGTCACAATGTTTAACGCAACCGCTGATGTATCCCCCTTTGTGTTCCTGTCACAATACCAGCTATTCCTTACTAAGGGGATAACGGCGGTGCAATTTGCAAAGCCGGCTGTGTGTGCGATTGTCCTTACCATACTTCAGCTGTCTGCAGCATCCATCCTGTTTCAACGAAAAAGTCTTTAATCAAATTGTAAAAGCAGTCTTTCGCATACGTAAGGAAAGACTGCTTTTCTCAATTATAATATAGCGGTTCTGGAAAGGGGAAGGAGTAGAAGCAATGATGAAATCCCGAACCACAGCGAATCCCATGATCAGGGGAGGAGATGATTTGCGGTAATACGATACAGGATGGGAAGGAATATGGAATAAAAGTAATACGGCATACTTCAGAAAACAGATTTCTCTGTTTTCTACCTTATCCTATGCCCTGTTTAACATACCGTATTGGCAAAACACCCTATAAACAAAAAATATAAAACGATTCTGTATAGAATACGTATGGAAGCTGTTTGTATACATCGCATCTTCCATAGTTTGTACTACAGCCTGCAGGTATGCTATAATTTAATAAATCAGTTATTATGAATATAATTGGGAAAGGAGGATAAACATGAAAACGATAATAAGAAAGAGAGAATATATCAAAAATGAATTATATAGAGAAAAACAAAGAAGCCTGGGAGGAAGCATTCGACAATAGAACGGATGGCTGGGGCGAAAACGTTGTTCAAAACCTCCGTGAAGCATCTGATTGCTATATACAGCCTGCGTTAAAGGCGGAGCTGGATAAGCTGGAGCTGTCTGGTAAGCATATCGCTCAATTCTGCTGCAATAACGGGAGAGAATTGTTATCGATTTGTAAGCATTATAATGCTGTCGGTACCGGCTTTGATATAGCAGAAAATCTGATATCGCAGGGAACAAGGCACGCACAGGAGCTGCAGCTACCCTGTACCTTTATTGCTGAGAATATTTTGGATATCCCTCATGCATTCGATGAAGCATTTGATGCTGTCCTGTTTACGATCGGCGCAATTACATGGTTTCAGGATTTGAAAAGTCTTTTTCAGGTTGTGTCAAGGTGTCTAAAGCCGGAAGGGATTTTGTTAATACATGATTTCCATCCGGTTATGAACATGCTGCCTTTATCGTCAGAGGAGGGCTATTGTAAGGATGAGGTGCACCTGATGGAGCATACGTATTTTACGAATGAGCCATGGATTGAAAACAATGGCATGGGCTATATTTCCGGGGAGTATGCATCAAAGACATTTACCAGCTTTTCCCATTCCGTATCCGATATTGTAAACAGTACGATTACCAATGATATGGATATCCGGCTGTTACGTGAATACGATTATGATATTGGATTGTCAGATGCATATGATTACAAGGGACTTCCCTTATCCATGCTTCTAATGGGAGTAAAAAGAAAATAAATATGTAAAAAGTCAGAGACTGGTAATGCTATCAGTCTCTGGTTTTCGTTATCGGCAAAAGTGATAAAATGAAATTTGAAAACAATGCTATGAAAACAGCGGATATTCTTTCTGTACTGGCTTTTCTCATCATTTCTGTTTGCTGATAGTTCCCTGAAAACGCACACTGGATATATAATCAAAATGCATATGCTTGTAAATATAAAAATACAACAATATCTTATCCATATTCCTGTAAGCCAAGGAAGGAAATTTGATTGTTTATCATCTATTTCGATTCGGCATGTGCCTGTTTATACAGATCTTTTCTTTTATTTGCTGGAGGTATATTTAGCTTATTTCTATATTTGGTTACGGTACGTCTTGAAATATCCAGATTCTCTTTCCTCAGTAAGAGATACAATTCATAATCGGTATAGGGCTCGTTTTTATTCTCCTTTGCTAATAACGCCTTTATGGATTTGACATACGGGTTATGCTGATCATTGGCAGCAGATGTTAATAAAAGGTGGCGAAGGGGATAGATATGGTTATGGAACATATAATATTTGTTTTTGATACAACGGCTGACCGTAGATATATGAATGCCTAAGCTATCGGCAATATCATGTAAACGGCATTGTACAAGCGGCTGTGCGTCAAGGAAAAAAGCTTTTTGAAACTTACATAATTCATTGGCAATCAAAAGCAGTGTACGATTGCGCCGATTGATATCCTCCATTAAAATATTAGCCTGTGAGAAGTAATTCCTGATTACAGAATCAGCCATGAGAGGTACTGTATAATCAGTAAATGTTCCTTCAATGATATTGACAGGACGTATTTGTAAATCACCGTTTTTAATCTGGATATCAATATCTGGATATATGACTTCTGATATATTTCCGTAATTTATACAGGGAAAGGGATTTTGTTCGCGTATGATATCAACAGCAAGCTCTATATCTTTCAAATTTACCTGCAGGGAATCCGCTATTTTAGAATAAGCATGCTGTATCAGCTCTTTTTGATAATTCTGGTAAATATTGAGTGCAAAATCCTGATGATCTTGTTCCAGCTGTATCCGGATGGCATCTACACTGTTTTTGGCAAATACACCTGCTGGCTCAAGCCCCTGAAGCATGCGCAGCTGCTTATCAAATTCCGTTGGACTCATGTGCAGCAGCCTGCAATACTCATTGTGCTCCATACTTAAAAATCCGTTTTCATCCAGCGATTGTATCATAAATTCAGAAAAAGCTTCTGGTATCGGCAGACTCATCGTATGAAGCTGCATATACAAATCCTGCTGCAGTGAAGCCTCCTGCTGAATATACCACTCCTTTTCAGGCTTTATTTCATGATTGGTGCAGTATTGGAAATAAGGATTTTCAGCCATGACTTTTTTTAAGTGGTGAAGCAGCTGCATCGAATTCATTTGCAGGATGGAAAGTGAATAGCTTTGCGTCGGATTGAAGGTGATGGATTGTTTCACATTCACACGGGGAATGATTTCTGATGTTTTTTTCATATTCCAGTCATCCTTTCCATATTTAGGAAATAAAACAGATATTGCTATTCTAACGGAATTAACCTATACTGTAATTGTAAGTCGGGTGGGATGATACCGGCTTTTTTATTACTTTTATTTTAATCAACGTTTTTCAGCATGTCAATATCAGGGGAGGATACTATGAAAAGGAATGAGGAAATTGAACAACATCTTCAGTTACTGACACAGCGGGTAAACTGGAAACAAACCGAAGTATTTTCAGCAACCGCTATCGCATTGGAATTATCGCTAAATCGTGTTCAGGTTTCAAAGATTCTGAATGCCTATGTGAATGAGGGCATCGCTGTTAAAGTAAACTCACGTCCAGTATTGTTTTTTCATAAAGCTGTACTTGAAAAGGAATATGCTGCAGCTCTTACAGAAATGACATACAACGGACTGGATGAGCTTATGAAAACATTACAGCCGCAGGATCCATCCTATATATTCCGTAATCTGATTGGTTATCGCAGATCCTTGAAATCCTGTATCGATCAATGCATGGCTGCAATCAGTTATCCTGGAACGGGACTGCCTGTATTATTACATGGAGCAAGCGGAACGGGGAAAAGCTATATCGCCCAGCTGATGTTTGAATATGCAAAAACTGCAGGCTTTATATCAGAAGCAGGGACAATGGTTATCGTAAACTGTGCAGAATATGCAAATAATCCGGAACTGTTTCTTACCAATGTATTCGGATATTGCAAAGGCTCTTATACAGGAGCGGAAAAGGATCAAAAGGGCCTGCTTTATCATGCGGACGGCGGTATGCTTTTCCTTGATGAAATTCATGAATTGCCACCGGAATGTCAGGAAAAGATATTTTTATTCATGGATAAGGGAATCTACCACATGGTCGGGGATAATGAGCATTGGTTTCATTCTAGTGTCCATATGATTATGGCGACAACAGAGACACCGGAAACAGCACTACTGCAAACACTTCGACGCAGAATAGCACTGATTATTGAAATACCTTTATTAAAGGAACGCCCGATTCAGGAACGAAAGGAACTGATTCATTATCTTTTGATTAAAGAAGAACAGCACGTTTTAAAGAAGCTTCGCTTATCCCGTATGGTATATCATATTCTTTTATCACACCCCTTTCATGGAAATATCGGCGAGCTTAAAAACATTCTTAAAATTACAGTGGCAAATGCTCTAATCAAATCCAGAGAATCTGATGTGATAGATGTTCATGTCAGAGATATGCCCGAATCTGTACAGCACCAGCAGACGACCAGAGGGATGCATATTGAGGATGATAGTACCATGCTGGATGCGGATTCCCTTCTGTATCGGGATATGAGTGAAAATAGATTGCTCAGATTCAATAAAGAAATTCAGGATCTTTTTCATAAAGCTGAACAGCAGCATTATATAAAGGATACTTTAAAAACCAGAATTTATGAAACCATACGGATTTATATTGATCACTTATACTTTGATGCGGAGCAGATGTATGTATACGCGGATGATTTAAGTCATAAGATTCTTATGAATACAATGAAAATTTTACAGGATAAGTATCATCTAAAGCATTTTTCAAATAATGAAATAGAAATTTTATTACGGTTTCTATCCGACTTTGCAGGATATGAATGTATAGAGGAGGCTTCCGTTCTTGGCGATTTCAGCAGAATGAAGCAGCTTCTTTATGACAGCTTTAAAATTCAAAAGGAAATGCTCCATACGTTTACAGATATGATTAAGGACAGCTTTTTAATACCGGATCGTGAGCTGTTTGCATTTGATCTTTCTTTGCTTTTGTCCTATATGACAAAGGAATATGAAAATCTTCCGTTGTGTGGAATCATACTGGCACATGGGTACTCGATTGCCAGCGGTATAGCGGAAGTGACCAATCAGATGCTGGAGCGCCATGTCTTCGATGCAATCGATATGCCGATTGACAGTGAATTTGAAGATGTGGTTGACCGTCTGAAGGAATATCTGAACAGTATTCCACGCCAAAAAGAAATTATTGTGCTTGTAGATATGGGATCACTGGAAATAATTCATCAGCATCTGCAGGGGTTTACCTTTGATATTGGAATCATAAATAATGTGACAACCAGACTGGCTCTGGATATTGGAAACATGATGATGCAGAATAAGAAAATGGAGGATATTTTAAAAGAAGCAAATGAGCGGAATGCTAACCATTATGTACTTGTTCCGAAACAGGATAAGCAGAAAATAATTCTGACTATTTGTGAAACCGGTCTTGGTGTTGCCAGCAAAATCGCTGAAATTGTGAATAAAAGTCTTCCTAAAAAAATTGATGCGATTATTATTCCCTATGATTATCACAGCCTGAAAACGATGGGAAAGCAATCCCCGCTGTTTGAGAATTATGATGTCTATTTTATACTTGGAACAAAAAATCCCCAGGTGGAGGGTATCCCGTATCTTTCTCTATATGACATAATGGATGCGGAAAACAGTGAGTATATAGAGCATTTGATTGGCAGGCAATTGGATCATGCACAGACGAAGGAATTTTGTAAGGAGATGCTGAAAAACTTTTCTATTGAAAATCTTACAGAATATCTTAATATAATTTCACCGGAACGAATTATACGCAATGTAGAGGACATTATTGCGGCTATTCAGAGTAATCTGCATGTGCATCTCGATATCAGTGTGATCTGTGGATTATATATACATATTTCCTGTATGATGGAACGGATGATACTACAGGAATATGTATGTGCGTATGATCATTTGGAAGCGTTTTGTGAAGAACACAAGGATTTTATTTGCATCGTGAAACAGGCATTTTATGAAACGGAGCAGCAATACAATGTAGAAATACCGGTGAGTGAAATTGCCTATCTGTATGAATATGTTTATACAGAGCGGGATAGTGTAACGAAAATAGCAAATAGTGTAGAAAATGTATTTGGTTTTATCGAATAACGCGATAATCAGACGTGTCATGCAGTTGGCACGTTTTTTTGCTGTATATAGGGCAGAAAGGAGAGGTAGAATGAGAAAATTCATAGTTGCATCACACGGTAACCTTGCTTCAGGATTAGTCAGTGCTGCCCAGATGATAATTGGAAATGTAAGCGGGATGAAGTGCTTTGATCTCTGTGATTATCATTCGCCCCTAGAAATCTATGAAGAAATCAGAACAATCGTGAGGGATTACAAAAAGGACGAGGTTTTGATACTGACGGATTTGTTAGGGGGGAGTATCAATAATCAGTTACTTGATCTATGCGAATTTAACCATGTCCACGTGATAGCCGGTGTTAATCTTGGAATACTGCTGGAAGTTTACCTTGCCAGTGAGAATGAACCATGTGAAGAAGTCGCATACCGGGCGATTACCATGGGCAGAGAAAACATTCAGCTGTTTAACAGGAAAATTGTACAGGATGCAATTATCAAGGAACATGAAAAGGAGGAGACTTTATGGTAGAGCTGCTGCGTATCGACGACAGATTACTGCATGGACAGGTGGCATTTTCATGGGTGAACCGGTATGCGCCGGATGCTATTCTGATTGCGAATGATGAAGTTATGCATAATGAAATACAGAAAATGGCAATTAAGATGGCGAAGCCGGCCGGTATGAAAATGGCGATAAAAACGCTGCAGGACGGTATTGATCTGATCAACAATGAGCACGTAAAACAAATGAAGCTGTTTGTTGTTGTCAAGACCTCACGGGATGCTCTTACTTTGATTCAGGGAGTGAAGGAGCATATCCGGCTATTGAATATCGGAGGAATCTCAAATCGCAAAAAGGGAGGGAAAAATGTAGCTAAGGGAATTTATTTAAGTGAAGAGGATATCGAAAATATAAAGAAAATACAAAAGCTGATTGACGAGGTGGATATCCGCGTCGTACCTACGGATCCTAAAAAGGATATTCAGCATGTATTGTAAGGAAAGGAGAATTGTATGTTAACAGAAGCACTGCTAGTAGCACTGACAGTCACAGTTTTATACTTTATCAACTTATGGTTCGGGTATATCTTTACAGATAAGCCAATAATTATCGGAACCTTTGTCGGGCTTGTTCTTGGAGATCTACAGACGGGTATTATTTGCGGAGGCGCATATGAACTGATATTCCTTGGTGCTGTTAATATCGGAGGGGCAGTTCCAAGTGATCCGACGACCGGCACTGCGGTGGCAACGGCATTTACGATTTTATCAGGAATGACCACAGAAACTGCAATGGCACTCGCAATTCCTGTAGGATTGCTGATTGCACAGGTTCAGATGCTGTTAAACACAGTACCAAGCTTCTTAAATCCTGTAGTAGATCGCATGATTGAAAGTGATAACGATAAGGGAATCGCATGGATGACGTTTTTAACGGCATTTATCAAAACGATTCCTATGGGAATATTCTGTTTCTTTGCGATTTATTTCGGCTCTGGTTTCATTACCGATATGGTGAATTCTCTGCCGGAGTTTGTAACCGGTGGGTTAAGTGTTGCGTCCGGTATGCTTGCTGCTGTAGGCTTTGGCATGCTGCTTCGCATTATCTGGAGCAAAGCTCTTGCCGTATATTTCTTTGTAGGCTTTGTGCTGGCTACGTATATGAATGTTCCGATTATCGGAATTGCTATCATCGGATTGATTTATTGCATTATCCGTTATTTTGATACCTTTAAAAAGGAAAGCCTGATACAGGCTGAAGGCGATGAATTCAGTGAGGAGGAAATGTTCAATGACTAAAAAAACTTCGATTCTTTATCTGGAGCCTGATGATAAGAAAATGATCCACTCCATTGCCTGGCGTACCATGGTGGGCAGCTCCACCTATCAATATGAGAAAATGCAGGCACTGACCTTCCTGTATGGTATGATTCCGGCAATCAAACGGTATTATCCTGATAAAAATGATCGTATACAGGCATATAAGCGGCATTGGGAATTGTGGAATACCACACCGCAGGTTGCAGGTCTGGTAACCGGTCTGGCTGCTTCCATGGAACGGCAGGCATCACTTGATCCAGATTACGATGCATCCAGCATCAATGCGGTGAAGGTTGCTTTGATGGGACCGCTGGCAGGTATTGGAGATTCCATATTCTGGGGTTCCCTGAAAATTATCGCTACGGGTATCGGCGTTTCGTTTGCCGCACAGGGAAGTATATTAGGCCCGATTCTGTTCTTCCTCGTCTATAACATTCCAGCAAGCCTGGTTCGTCACCTGTTTCCGGTACTTGGATTTAAACTGGGAGTAGGCTTTCTGGAAAAAGCAAGTAAAAACGGTCTGATGCCGTTTATTACACAATGCTGTAATATTATTGGTCTTATGATGGTGGGAGCGATGACCTGCACAATGGTCACCCTGAAAATACCGTATGTATATGAGGCGGATGGGGCTAAAATTATCGTCCAGGAGCTTTTGGACAGCATTTTACCCAATGTACTCCCTGTTGCCTTGACGCTATTATGCTTCCAGCTATTAAAGAAAAAGAATATTCAGCCAGTCGTACTGATTGTTGGACTTATTATCATTTGTATTATACTGCACTATTTTGGAATTTTATAAAATAAAAAAGGAGAAAAACAATGGAAAATAACAAAAAAGAGCTTATCGAAAAATTAAAGGGTGGACTTATCGTTTCCTGTCAGACACAGCCAAAGGATGTAATTCATGAGGATGGACGCACGGTAGTGACGATGGCAAAGGCTGCACAATGGGGAGGCGCTGTGGGAATCCGCGCTAATGGCCCTGATCAGATTAAGGATATCCATGCGGCAGTTGATCTTCCTATCATTGGACTACATAAAATAATGTATGAAGGCATGGAGGATGTCATCATGACCCCTACTCTTGCGCATGCCAGGGCTTTATGGGATGCAGGTGCCAGGATTATCGCGCTTGATGCAACTGATCAACTGACACCGTGGGGAGAGCCGAGATGCAATCTGATACCGGTATTGAAAAAAGAGCTTCCGGATGCTGTAATCTTCGCTGATGTTGATACCTTTGAAAATGCAAAGCATGCAGTGGAGCTGGGAGCGGATATCGTTGCGCCGACAATGTCCGGATATACAAAGGCGTCTGCACATATTACGGAACCGCCTGCATATCGTGAAATTGCCAGAATGTGCCGGGAATTACACGTTCCTGTGATTATGGAAGGACATGTTTATACACCGGAATCCGCAATGAAATGTTTATATCTGGGATGTCATGCAGTCGTTGTCGGCAGTGCGATTACAAGACCGCACTTTATCGTAAAACGCTTTACAGATCTGATGAAGAAATTCCCGGAAGACAGTAACTGGCGGGAGGATGAAAAAGCATGGACAGGGGTTATTACAAAGGTTGAATGATATGGGAAAGGAGGAGCCTATGGAAAAAATGGTTGATGAAGGGTTGTCCGGAAAAAACAATGTAGAAATTCTTCCGAAGCTGCCATGTGAAAAAACAGTTGAGGAACAGCTGGAAGTCATGGAGCTATATACAAAAACACATGAACAGACAAGAAACAAGCCAAAGGCAGCCAGAGAAATTGACTGCCTGAAGGTACTATTTCCGAGAATGTTTCGCAGTATACAGGAGGATGACATATTTGCAGGAAGATATGATGTCTTACCGATCGGTTTTGGAAGTGTTACCTCTCTGGGAGGTGTCGGACATTATTGTGTATTTGGAAAATTAAATGAATTTCGTGAGCAATTAGAAACAGAAGAGGACCGTAAGCGTGTTGATCGGCTGATTGCATATTGGTCAAAGCACGATTTAAAGGCGATGCATGCCGCAAAATATAACGATCATGATGTAAACCGGGTATTTTCTGATTCTGCCGTTTACGCACCGGTTAATACATCCGCAAGATTAAGCGGGATGATGCTGGATTATAATAAGCTTGTAGATAAAGGTATTTGTGGACTTCGTGCTGAAATAGAATCCAGAAGTATAGATGATCCGCATAATGATTTTTATCAGGCTTCACTGGAGGCCCTGGATTTATTTGAAGCGTGCTGTGATTATCTGGCAGAGCAGGCAAAACAGGATATGGCTTTTGCATCTTCAAAGCGAAAAGAGGATTTGGAAACCATTGTACAAAGCCTGCAGGTAATACGCAAAGACCCGCCGCAGACCTTTCATCAGGCATTGCAGCTGGTCTGGCTGTATGCAATCATGGCGGGAATTATCAATTATGGCAGGCTGGATGATGTTACGGGAAGCTTTTTGAAGCGTGATCTGGATAACGGGACACTGACGTATGAACAGGCCAAGCGCTATGTCAAATGCTTGTGGACGATGATTGAGAATAAACGGACGACGGTAAATGGACGTGTCATCGTAGGAGGCCGCGGCAGAAGAAATCCCAAAGCCGCAGATTTGTTTGTAAAAATAGCCTTGGAGGTCTGTCATGAATGCCGGTATGTGGAACCGCAATTCACGCTGCGATTATACGAGGGGACATCATCTGAAATATTTGATAAAGCGATGGAATGTCTTGCCGATGGTGCTACGTATCCTACCTTATATAATGATGCTGTTCACGTACCGGGATTGATGCATTGTATGAGAGTCAATGAAAAAGAAGCTGAGCAGTACGCACCGTTTGGCTGTGGGGAAATGAATCTTGTAGGTAAGACAACAGGTACTCCGAATGCCACAATCAATCTGTTAAAAACCATGAATATTTTCATGAATCACGGGGTAGATCCCTATGATAATGTATATAAGGCAGATGGCGTGAGCTTCAAAAAATTAGAGGATATACATAGCTTTGAGGAGTTCTTCACGGAATACTGCAGATTGCTGGATCATTATCTGGATCTATGCGCATATACACAGAAAAAGTCATATGAAAGTATGAATGAACAGGTTGCCTTTCTATATGACAGCATTCTGATGGATAACTGTCTGGCAAATGGAAAAGCCCTTTTGGATGGCGGTGTCGTATACCTGGGCGGCTGCTGTGAAACCTTTGGCAATACCAATACAGCTGATGCACTTACCGCAATAAAAAAGCTGGTATTCGAAGAACAGAAATATTCCCTGACAGAAATCCAAAAAGCTCTGCTGGCTGATTTTAACGGCTATGAACGATTAAGGAAGGATCTTTTGAATTGTCCGAAATACGGAAATGATGATACATATGCGGATACGATATACCTGAAGCTATACGATCATGTCTCACGCTATACAAGAGCAGCGGGTATTCGCAACGGTCTTCACCATTATGGAATTGTTATCATCAATAATCAGGGAAATACGGAATGGGGATTAAAAACCAGTGCATCGGCAGATGGCAGAAGGAATACGGTATTCCTGAATCCGAGCAACAATCCACAGGGAGGCGCTGATAAGCATGGCCCTACCGCAGTATTGAAGTCTATTTCAAAGTTGGATTCCCGGTTCCATTTGGGATCTGTACAGAATATTAAATTTCAGACCAGTTTCTTTAAGGAGAATATGGATAAAATCAAATTGTTATTTAAAACATATTTTAAGCTCGGCGGCTGTCAGCTTATGGTTACTGTGATTGATTCTCATGCTTTGGAGGATGCGATGGTCCATCCGGAAAAATATCCCGATCTGATAGTCCGTGTCAGCGGGTTCAGCGCTGTGTTTGTTAATCTTGACCGTGAAGTGCAAAAGGAGCTACTCAGCCGAACGATGCATGAGGGATTCTGATATGAAAGCAAATATTATGGAAATAGAGCGCTTCGCAATACATGACGGGCCGGGAATCAGAACGGTAGTATTTCTTCAAGGCTGTCCATTGCATTGTCCATGGTGTGCAAATCCGGAATCACAGAGTATGCAGGCACAGCTTATGTATCAGAGAAAAAAATGTATCGGCTGTCAGACTTGTGTGAAACATTGTCCCGCGCATGCTATTGAAGTCATACAGCGGGAATTGGTATTTCATAGAGAGCGATGTCTTTCCTGCAAAACCTGTGAAGAAAATTGTCCTGCAGAAGCGATTCATTTTATCGGAAAGCAGGCTACTGTCGATGAGATAATGGCTGAAGTCCGTAAAGACAAATGCTTTTATGAGGAGTCCAATGGCGGTATAACATTGTCCGGTGGAGAGCCGTTCGTTCAATATGAAGCATGTCGGGCTCTTTTACAGGCTTCCAAGCAGGAAGGTATTTGCACAGCAGTTGAAACCACCGGTGATTATGCATGGGAGAGGTTAAAGGAATGTATTCCTCTGATTGATATATTCCTGTTTGATTTCAAGCATTGTGATTTGGATAAGCTGCATCAAACGACGGGTGCAGATGGTGAGCGCATCATGCAAAATTTAAAGCAGCTATCCATGCTGGTTCCAGATAAGATCACTCTTCGTATTCCTGTTATACCAGGCTTTAATTATGAGGCTACTGTCCTGAAAAAAATGATTGATATAGCTAAGGAGCTGCAGGTTTCATCCGTCCATCTTTTACCTTATCACACCTTGGGATTATCAAAATATGAGCAGCTTGACCGCAAGTATGAATTAAAGGGTGTTGCCATGCTTCAGAAAGAAGATTTAAAGGATTATGTTGCGTATGGAAAATCGAAAGGCATTCATGTACAGGCCGGTGGCTGATATGGCAGAGCAGGTATTTCTTCCACCCTCCGGTATCCGTCTGGTTTTAAGTGATTTAGATGGCACACTGTTGCATGATAACAAGCAGGTATCGTCCTATACGATTGCGATGCTTCAAAGGCTTAAAGAGCAGGGATATTTATTTGGTGTTGCGACAGGACGCCCCTATGAGGTTGTTCAGCACAGATTAAAGGAATGGAAGCTTGATACGCTGTGTGATGTGGGAATCTTTGACAATGGTGCAGTTATCTATATCGCCGGTAAACATCTGATAAAAAGGGATGTATATTTAAAGCATGAGGATATTCAGTATCTGCTGCGCTTGTTTTCAAAACAGGATGTTGGAATTGGAGTACACGAGGATGGCTTATGTGCTTCCAGTCTTCATCCGCTCATGAAGCGGCTGCTAAATTCTCATAGCGGTTGTTTTCAGAAAGTAGATTTTACAAGTCACATATTTACACATGCAACCAAATTTCTGATATTTACAGAAGAGCATATGGCTGATGTGAAAAAACTGGGTGAGTTACATCAGGATCGTTTTCTGTTCCTGCAGACTGATAGCTATATTTATGAGGCTGTCCATAAGAAAAACAGCAAGCTGGAGGGATTACTGGAGCTGCTGCAGAGTCTGCCGGCAATAGATATAAAGCAGGTGCTGGTATTTGGAGATGGGGAAAATGATATAGACGTTATGAAGGCTTGCGGGTATTCTGTCTGTATGGAGAATGGCGATAAAAGGGCAAAGGGTATCACCGATTTCATAGCCTTGAGTAATGAAGAGGATGGGGTTGCACATTTCATTAAAAATCATATGTTGTCCAATGCTGTAAGCAATTAAGAGTATATTCTGTTTTGGATTGAAAGTCTTTAGCAGCCATATTGAAATAAGGCAGTTGTCCTAGTATTTATTTATATATGTTGAAGTAAGTATGAGAAAACGTCCAAACCCGGGCGTTTTTTAGCGTATTGATGCAAATTGTTGGAGTTGATAATTTGCTAATTTACCTTTATTTTGCATGAAATAAGCCAAAATATAATCAGTTTTGAGTTCGCCAAACAGATTGTATATAGCTAATTATGAAAGAAATAAAACAGAAGTTTCGGCTTATGTCTATAAAACTACGTATTTCAATAAAAGAAGCATACCGATATTTTAAGAGGTAAAAGTTACATTTAGACAGGAAGTTTGTATTTTTTAGCTTCTGAACATCAAGATAAATGATACAATATTTAGAATGTTATGAAGCAAATTGGAAATGAATTCATATAATGATCGAAACAGTATTATCTAATCCATCCTCATAAGGTTAAGAAAAGAGGAAAATTTCAAAACACCAATTTCTGATTTCAAATCAGCCATATTAAAACAACACCATGTTTTTTTTGCAGATAACGATAAGTAGTTAGCGCATGCCTATCGTATTAAAGTGATAATCCATCTATTTGTTTTTGAACTGTGCTTATTCTTGGTTAGCCTATATGGCAATTACTGAAGACTATTCTTTTCACATGAACTAGCTGCATACATGGAAAGCAGCGACAGTGCTATTCGCATCCGTCGCTGCTTTAAGTATATGCTTGTGTAAGCTCTTTTTTCATTTCATTGATTAGTAATTCAGCAATAGGAGTAAATACCTGATATTTCTTCCATATGATATACATTTTTGTTTCCAAGAGCGGATGTAATGGGCGAAACGTCAAAGGACTGTTCGTACTTGTATCAATCAATTTATCAAAGGTCAGCATATATCCAGTCTCCTCTTTCACAAATATGGATCCATTATAGGCAAGGTTAATTGTGCCGGACAAATTTAACTGATCCAACTTTTCACCGCACCACCTTGGGATATCCACTTCCATAGCTTGTGCGGAACATATAAGAGGCAGACCTATGATATCTTCTACTTCAATCCTGCTCTTAACTGCTAAAGGATCATCTTTTTTCATAACAAGTCCCCATACATTTGTTTCCGGGACTTCAATATAGTTATACTTCGATAAATTAGGCGGCTCTACGATTACCGCAAAATCAATGAGTCCTCTATCAAGGCGTTCTATAACCTGCTCCGTATTTCCACTTGTTAAGTGATAGCGAAATAGTGGATAATTCTCTCTAAATTTTTTTATGATGCGAGCGAGGTATTTGATTTGATGAGATTCAGCACACCCAATATATACTTCACCACCTGTTACAGTATCAAGAGCACTAAATTCATCGATTGTTTTATCAATCATATCCAAAATATCCTCGGTCCGCTTACGCAGCAGCATACCCTCATCAGTAAGGCTTAAACCCGCACTTTCACGGTGGAATAATTTTTTTCCAAGCTCTTCCTCTAATTCTTTCATTTGCTTTGATAATGTCGGCTGTGATACATGCAGCGTTTCTGCAGCCCTTGACATATTACCGATTCTGGCGATTTCCAAAAAGTAACGAAGAACACGTATTTCCATATGACATGACCTCCTTGTTTCATCCTTAATATACTCAGTATAACAATTAGTGTTATTCCTGTAAAGAATAATATGATATAAGCTATAAGTATTAGACATAGCTTGCCTTGAACAATATAATCAAAGTGTAGGAGGTGAAAGAGTGGCAGAAGCGACAGATAGACAAGGTATTATACATCAAAACTTAGAAGATGCAGGCTGTGATGAAGAGCTAATTATAAAATGCATGTCTTTTGTAAAAGACGGAAATGCGCAAGATATGTTGCCACTGCTTAAAAGCTATAAGTGTGGACTGCTTGGCAAAGTTCGAAAGGAACAGGAACAAATCGATTGTCTTGATTTTTTAGTTTATTCAATACAAAAAGAAAATATATAGGAGGACTGTTTATGATAAACTTTAATTTTAATAATCCAACAAATCTTTATTTTGGCAGAGGAATGCTGAATCAGCTAAGTGAGTTAGCTATGCCTGGAAAGAAAGCAGCTGTGCTTACCTCTAATGGAAAATCAACAAAGGTAAATGGGACGCTTGATCGTACCCTTGAACAGCTTAGAATAGCAAACGTAGAGACAGTGGTATTCGATAAGATTATGGAAAATCCTGTTCGTGAGATTATCATGGAAGGTGCTGCGTTTGCAAAAGAGAATGCTTGCGATTTTATAGTTGCTCTTGGTGGAGGTGCCGTACTTGACAGCTCCGTGGCGATTTCAGCAATGGCGACTAACGATGGAGATCTGTGGGACTACGTTGTTGGAGGTACAGGGAAAGCCTTGCCACTTAAACATGCTGGACTTCCAATCGTAACGATTACAACAACAGCTGGAACGGGTTCTGAAATAAATTGTTGGGGTGTTATCTCTAATTTAGAAACAAAAGAAAAAATAGGGTTTGGCAATCCGATTCTTACACCTGTAATGGCATTGGTGGATCCAGAGCTTATGGTTACAATACCACCAAAATACACGGCTTATCAGGGCTTTGATGCATTGTTTCATAACACTGAGGTAATGATGTCCAAAGGAATAAATATTTTAAGCGAAACGATTGCTCTTTCAGCTATTGAAAATATTGCTAAATATTTGCCTCGTGCAGTTAAGAATGGCAGGGATATCGAGGCAAGAGAGCATATTGCTTATGGCAGCACAATGGCAGGTATGACGATGCAGCTTACCTCAACTACTGCACAGCACAGTATGGAGCATGCTATGAGTGCATATCACCATAATCTGCCTCATGGCGCAGGACTGATCATGATTTCAAAAGCATTTGCTGAGTATTTCATTGAACAGCATGCTTGTGATGACCAATTTATCAAAATGGCAAAAGCGATGGGTATAAAAGCTGCCGATAAGCCGGAGGATTTTATCACTGCTCTTGTTGCCTTACAGAAAGCCTGTGATGTTTCGGAGTTGAAAATGAGTGATTATGGGATTGAAAAATCAGAGTGTATGACGTTAGCGATAAATGCCAGGGAAACAATGGGTGGTTTGTTTCTTGCGAATCCTTGTGAATTAAATGATGAGGCTTGTGCAGGCATTTTTGAAAAATCATACAGATGATTAAGGAACTGATTTTATGATGCACAATTAAAAGATTTTGGACTATCTTTACGATAAAGGATGAGGAGTGAAAACAATGATGAAACGGACAATCTCAATATTTATGATCGTAGTTTCACTGTTAAGTCTAACTGCTTGCAGCAAGAAATTAGGGCAGTCAGATAATGCTTCAGAAGCTCAAATATCAGCAAATGAAAAAGGAGGCGGGACAGTGAATAACAAAACTTTGGTCGTGTATTTTTCTGCTACAGGAACAACAAAGCAGCTTGCAGAATATGCAAAAGAGATTCTTAATGCCGATATTTATGAGATCGTACCAAAAGATCCATATTCAGAGGAGGATTTGGCTTACTATACAGATGGACGTGCGGATAAAGAACAAAATGATAAAAATATACGCCCAGAAATTTCAGGCAGCATTCGAAATATGAAGCAATATGATACGATTCTCTTAGGATATCCCATCTGGCACGCTCAGGCGCCAAGGATCATAAGCACTTTTCTTGAAAGCTATGATTTTTCAGGGAAAACTATTCTGCCATTTTGTACCTCTCATAGCAGTGACATAGGTTCTAGTGCTACTGATCTTCATTCACTTACAAATAACGCAACTTGGTTAAATGGACAGCGCTTCTCCTCTGATACATCCAAAGAAGAGATAACAACTTGGCTTGAAAATAACGGATTGTCGACGACTTCAGCAGGACAGATTGGAAAGTTTGATTTCGATCAGCAAACTGTGCTCTTGAATAGTGGTTATGAAATGCCGATTCTAGGTATAGGAACTTACAGTCTTTCAGATGAAGACTGCTATAATTCGGTAACAGCCCATTTAAATAGTGGCGGTCGTTTAATTGATACAGCATTTATCTATCATAATGAAGCAGCAGTAGGCAGAGCCGTTAGAGACTCAGGGGTGCCTAGAGAAGATATTTTCGTTATGACCAAGCTCTATCCTAACCAATATGCAGATGCTGCGAATGCTATTGATGAAGCTTTCGTTCGTATGGGGCTTGATTATGTTGATATGATGCGTCAACATCATCCTGGGGAAAATGATGTTGACGCATATAAGGCTATGGAGCAGGCTGTTAAGGATGACAAGATACGCTCGATTGGTTTGTCTAACTGGTATGTGGAAGAATTAGAGAGCTTTTTGCCACAGGTTAATATTACACCAGCCCTTATACAGAACGAAATACATCCTTATTATCAGGAAAACGATGTCATCCCTTATATTCAAAAGCTTGGAATTGTTGTACAGGGGTGGTATCCATTCGGAGGCAGAGGGAATACTGCAGAGCTTTTAGGGGATGATACAATCTCCGCTATTGCCAAAGCTCATAATGTGTCTTCAGCTCAGGTAATATTACGCTGGAATTTACAGAAAGGTGTTATTGTTATACCAGGTTCCAGTAATCCCAAGCATATTAAGGAAAATCTTGATTTATTCGGCTTTAAATTGACACAAAAGGAAATGAAGCAGATACAAGAGCTTGATCGTAATGAAAAATATGATTGGTATTAAGCTGAATACTATATGAAGGCTTTACCAATCGTTGCGGCCTGTTTGATATGCTTACATAATGTATGAATATATAATAAAAAACGCCCGATTTGGGCGTTTTTAGTTTCCATTGGTGCAGACGATGAGATTTGAACTCACACGAGCATACGCTCACTACCCCCTCAAAGTAGCGTGTCTGCCATTCCACCACGTCTGCATATCTTAATTGCCTATTTATCATACTATATTTTCTAAGAATAATCCAGATGTTTTTTCAAAAAAATGAGAGTTTTACCGAATAGCACGTTACGATACTCAAATCTTTGCATAGTAGATAAATGTCAGCATATGAAAGTGAAGGATGCAATAGGCCCTGTTCCATTAGCTTCCTATTCTAGCAGCTCCTAGCTAATTCACATAGTTGTGAATAACAACAGTATAAGGATTCACTGCACATGGAAAACAGAAACTGATGAATAACCTGCTATAGCATTGCTTGCTACATCAGTATCCTTCACTGAACTAAGCATTACAGAAACTTATGCTTACAGTAAAACGAAACCGGATAACGGTATAGGCAGGGCTTCATAATAAAAAAAGCGTGAAGCAGGGATGTGATGACATATCAAAAATCACGTAACCATACCGCAGCTCCACTCATATTGTAAAAGCAGAATCAGCTGCATGTTGTCGAATTCATCATAATCTCATACAGAAAGATATGAAGGACCATGCCGCCATGGAATAGTGATACCGCTTACGATAAAAAGTTCTTCAAAAATTCACATACTACACATATTATTCACACATTTATAGTAGATAATAGGGACACATAAAGAAAGGTTGAAATCATGAAAATGAAAAAAGAAATGAAAATCTCTAAGGCGAGTATTGTCTTTTATGTAGCTGCTGTTATTTTCCTTGCTATTGCCGCTTTTGAAATCTATCAGGCTTATCTGACGGTGGAAAGCTATAAGACAACATATACCCTGCAGATGTCCGATATTCTGAATCTGTACTTTACTGGCTGTGTGCCATATTTCGGTTTTGCATTCCTGTCATATGGAATCGGTGAAATTATGAAGAAAATCAACGATCTTACCAGCACGCTGCGTCTGTGTATGGAGGATGTAATTGAGGATGCACCGCAAGAGGAATTGGAAGAAGAATTTTGTACAGAAGCAGTTTCAAATGAAGTTAAAAATGCCTAATTGACCGTGTGTGCGAGCATATGGTCTTTTTTTATAAAACAGGCATGAGCTTTTTGTTGATTTAACAGGGTACGGCTTTCCTGCATGATAATGAGTAGTACTGTTAATAAAAGAGATAGAGTGCTATACTATTTGTAATAATCGGAGGTAAATATTATGGAAGATTGGTTTCAGATCCAGCAGCTGGATGACGCAACCTATGTCATTTCAGAGCCGAAGCACTACGAAGAAACAAACAGCTATCTTTTGCTTGGAACACAGCGTGCACTGCTGATTGACAGTGGTCTTGGCGTAGCTGATATGCGCACCATAACCAATCAGCTGACAGCACTTCCTGTAACCGTGGTTGCGACACATGTACACTGGGATCATATAGGAAGTCATGGCAGCTATGACACTGTACTGGTTCATGAGCTTGAACGAAGGTGGCTGGAGGGAGACTTTCCCCTGCCGCCTGCTGTGGTACGCAGCCAGTTATTGAAAGAACCGTGTCAGTTTCCGAAAGCTTTTAACGCGGATGTCTATACTGTGTGGCAGGGACATGTGAGCGGTATTGTACAGGATGGTGATATCCTTGATTTAGGCGAACGCCGTATCAGCATTTTACACACACCAGGACATGCACCTGGGCATATGTGCTTCGTAGACATGGAGAGAAGCTGGCTGTACAGCGGCGATCTTCTGTATAAGGGAACGCTCTATTGCGATTATCCATCTACAGAGCCGCTGGATTATTTACATTCCTTGCAAAGACTTTGTACTCTTGCGATTCATCGTATCCTTCCAGCTCATCATACACTAAATATCCCGGTTACCTGCATACAAGCTGTAACAACTACATGGGAAGATTTGCAAAAGAAGGGGCTGCTGCACCATGGCAGCGGACAATTTTCCTATGAGGATTTCTCCATCCGGCTGTAGGACGATAAAATTAGTTCAATGCCGTTTGTCTGCACATATCCGTTATGGTAAGGGGCAGAGGTTAAACAGGATATCTAAATTATCGTGGGGAGAAAAGGTGCCTCTAAATTATCATGGGGTTTA
>ENA-OWPN01001073-OWPN01001073.1-human-gut-metagenome-genome-assembly--contig:-NODE-1073-length-28663-cov-5.227349_pt1 | contig 28663 bp, 21 predicted proteins | sample MGYA00248266_ERZ651850 | MGnify/ENA primary metagenome ERZ651850 (study PRJEB26924, sample SAMEA4378296) | human gut metagenome | biome: human gut; feature: human-associated habitat; material: faeces... | reverse complement strand
GGGAACACCTCTTTCGGATCTCTTGCTCCCATTATACCATATCGCTCGTGTAAACACTATTTAGATTTGGAGTGATTGCGCGGTGTGAGCCGTAAAGTGATTTGAAATTTTGCTGATCTGTCATAAAAACAACGATATTGGGGCGAAAATCCAAGGGTAATATCCTCCTTTGGTTGGGATAGCGGGGTGATGGCGGTATGAAGTTAGAAAAGTGTTCTTACTGATCCGTTTTCATGCAAAGATGTGGAGAGAATTACTGAAGCAGGCGAGACAGACATATTTTCCTGTAAACGCTGCAAAAGCAGCCGAGCCGCCTGCGTGCCGATTTCGTTTAAAGGTTGTGTAACAATGCTCAGCCGTGGGTGTGTTACGCGGGAAAGATCGATATTATCGAATCCAATAAAGGAAAGCTGATCCGGAATATTGACATTTGCTTCATTTGCGGCAATAATCGCGCCTAATGTCATTTCATAGTTGGTCACGAAAACGGCAGTCATGTCCGGGTTCTGAGAAAGCAATCGGCTCATGGACACATAACCGCCTTGTACGGTATAATCGCTGTGAGAAACAAATCGACTTTCGTACGTGGCACCACAGCTTTCTAGTGCTTGGCGATAGCCTTCCAAGCGCTGTCCAGAGGTATAAATATTTAAAGGACCTGTAATGATGCCAATATGGCGATGTTTATTTTGAAGCAGGTGAAGAGTCGCCGTGTGAGCGGCCGTTTTGTTATCAATCAGTACACAGTCTGCATAGTCGGAAAGCGAGGGAATGATCCGGTCAATCAATACGATAGGGATGCCTTTTTCCACTACCGGTTGAAGATGTCGCCCATCCCTGCACACGGGCATATTTACAATTCCGTCGACCATTTTACCGAGAAGAAATTGCACTACCTCGCATTCAATAGTTTCGTCGGTATGGCAATCACAGACAATAATGCTGTAGCCTTTGGATCGAAGATGGGCCTCCATAACGGTAATGATTTGAGTGACGAACAAGTTGCAAAGTTCTGGAATTATGATGCCAATCGTTTTGCTGCGGTTTGATTTGAGTCCACGGGCGTATTCGTTTACCTGATAGTCAAGCCGACGGATTGCATCCTTAATGGCAATCCGATTTTTCTCTCTCAGATGCCCTCCATTGATGTATTTAGAAACTGTTGCAATACTCAGCCCGGTTTCGTGTGCAATGTCTTTGATGGTCGATGCCATGCCGTCACTCCTACTTTTGATGGTTTCGCTTTTCATTTAAGCACACAAACCGGCGTGTTGTCAATTCGGAAAAGAGGTATTGACAATTGAAAAGTAATAGTGTATTTTAATAAAAACGAAACGTTTAACTTTTGGGGGTTTGTGCCGGGCTTAGAAATAAAAAGAGCCCGGCAAATTGTGACAGCAAAAGCGAAACGTTTAACTTTTTCGGATGAAAGGAAAATCTTTATGTCTCTAGTTACTTCAAAAGAGATTCTGGCAGATGCACAGAAAAACGGATATGCTGTAGGTGCTTTCAATGTGGAAAACATGGAGATGGTCCAAGCAGTGATTGAGGCGGCAGAGGAAGAAAATGCACCAGTAATTCTGCAAACAACACCATCTACAGTGAAATATGCATCTATGCTCGTATATCTGGCAAATGTTGCCGCTTTGGCTCAAACAGCTAAGGTGCCGGTTGTAATGCATTTGGATCACGGATCCAGCTATGAGTTGGCTGCTCAGGCATTACGGGCAGGGTACACTAGTATCATGATTGATGGCAGCAAACTGCCGCTGGAAGAAAACATTTCGCTCACAAAAAAGGTCGTGGAGATGTGCGCTCCCGCTGGCATACCGGTAGAAGGCGAAATTGGACAGGTGGGCGGCAAAGAAGACGATACCGTTTGCGAGAATGCCGGATACACTATCCCGGAGGAAGCTGTGCGATTTGAATCGGAAACCGGACTTTCCAGCATGGCAGTGGGTGTCGGTACGGCACACGGGTTTTACGCCAAGGAACCGGTGCTGAATAAGGATCTGATTTCCGAATTGAAAAGCAAGTTGACTGTACCGATGGTGCTGCACGGCGCTTCCGGTATTTCAGATGACGAAGTGCAGGATTGTATCCGTCGGGGAATCTGCAAAGTGAACTTCGCTACTGAGCTGCGGGTGGCCTTTACTGACGGTGTAAAGTCGGTTTTGCAGGAAAATCCCAATGCCTTCGATCCGAAAGTATTGGGAAAGGAAGGTCGCGCTCGCGTAAAAGAGTTGGTGAAGAACCGCATCCGTGTGTGCGGTTGCGACGGCAAGGCATAAGGAGGAGTCGGGATGGAAGATCTTCTGCTGGGGATCGATATCGGTACTTCGGCCTGTAAGGTGGCAGTCTTTCGCCAGAATGGTACTGTGGCGGCGCAGAGCAACGCCGTATATCAGGTTGACTACCCTCACGCGGGCTGGGCGCAGCAGAATCCGGACGAATGGTGGGAAGCAGTGTGCCGTGCCATCCGCGATTTGGAACAGCAAGGCGTAAATCTGGCCCGGGTGGTGGGCATAGGGGTGGATGGCCAAAGCTGGAGCGCGATTCCGTTGGATGCCGATGGAAAGGTGCTTTGCCCGACCCCAATCTGGATGGATACCCGCTCCGCGCCGCAATGCGCAGAGATGATTGAGCGGTGCGGCGCAGAGGTGCTCTTTGCGTCCGGCGGCAATCCGGTGCAGCCGATGTATACCATGCCGAAAGTGCTGTGGTATCAAGAGAATCTGCCCGATGTGTACCGCGCTGCGGATAAGATTCTGCAGTCCAACAGCTTTATTGTGTTCCGCCTTACCGGGGTGGTCTCTCAGGACCCCAGCCAGGGATACGGCTGGAGCTGCTACGATATGCGCCGGGGTGTGTGGGATCGGGAGCTCTGCCGACAGGCGGGGATAGAGCCGGGACTGCTGCCGGATATCGTTCCCTGTCATGCACCGGTAGGGAATGTGACCGCACAGGCAGCGGCTCTCACAGGGCTTCGGATCGGCACGCCGGTGGTGGCGGGTGGTCTGGACGCCGCTTGCGGGACGCTGGGTGCCGGAGTGGTGCAGGCTGGTCAGACCCAGGAACAGGGAGGTCAGGCGGGCGGCATGAGCCTGTGCATGGATACCTGCCGCATGGATCCCGCGCTTATTCTGGGCGCTCATGTGGTGCCTGATCTCTGGCTTCTGCAGGGTGGTACCGTGGGCGGCGGTGGCGCGATGAACTGGTTTGAACGGGAGTTTGGTGCTGAGGAACGAGCTCTCGCCCGGAAGAACGGCACCAATTCTTTTGTGGAGCTGGACCGGCAGGCTGAGCGCATTCCAGCGGGCAGCGAAGGGATGGTATTTCTACCGTATCTGGCGGGGGAGCGTAGTCCCATTTGGAACGCCCAGGCAAAGGGTGTGTTTTACGGAGCGAGTTTTGCCACTGGGCGGACGCATTTTGCCCGTGCCGTGATGGAAGGGGTAGCCTACTCGCTGCGCCACAACCTGGAAGTGGCCGAAAAGGCAGGAGCCAAAGCCGGGGTGCTGCGCGCCATGGGCGGCGCGGCGAACAGCCGGCTCTGGACACAGATCAAGGCAGATGTAACGGGCAAAACAATCGAGGTGCCCTCCTCGGATACCGCCACGGCGCTGGGGGCAGCGATCCTGGCCGGCATGGGCACAGGCGTTTACGAGAGTTTTGCCCAGGCAGTGGAACGCACAGTACAGGTGCGGCGGGTACATATGCCGAACCCGGAAAACAAATCGGTATACGATGCCCGGTATGCGGAATACCGGAGCCTGTATGAGCGGCTGAAGCCGTTGATGAAAGGAGATAGTGTCCAATGAAAGCAGCGGTATTGCATGGGAATGAGGACCTTCGTTACGAGGAGTATCCCATGCCGGAGTTAGCGCCCGGCACGGTCAAGGTTAGGATACGCGCCACAGGCATCTGTGGCAGCGATGTGCCCCGGGTGCTGCATAACGGCGCACATTTTTATCCGGTAGTGCTGGGTCATGAGTTTGCCGGCGATGTGGTGGAGATTGGCGAGGGCGTTACCCGGGTAAAGGTGGGAGACACCGTATCCGGTGCGCCGCTCTTGCCCTGCATGAAGTGCGACGACTGCCAGCAGGGCAACTTCTCCCTTTGCAAGCATTACAGTTTTATTGGCAGCCGCCAGCAGGGCAGCTTTGCCGAGTATGTGGTGATTCCCGAAGCCAACGCCGTTCGCTACGACCCCAGCATCCCCTACGAGCAGGCGGCTATGTTTGAGCCCTCCACCGTGGCACTGCACGGCGTCCGGTGCAATCAGTACAAGGGCGGTGGCTATGTGGCAGTGCTGGGTTGCGGTACCATCGGCATTTTCACCTTGCAGTGGTGCCGGATTTTCGGCGGTAAGAAGGTAGTGGCCTTTGACATCGACGATGGCCGGCTGGAGTTGGCGCGGCGAATGGGCGCTGACGAAGTGGTAAATACCCGCGACGAAAACTTTATGGAAAAGGCCATGGTGATTACCGGCGGCCATGGGTACGATTATGTGTTTGAGGCAGCGGGCAACCCGATCACCATGCAGATGGGCTTCCGTCTGGCGGCCAACAAGGCCCATGTGTGCTTCATCGGCACCCCCCATGTGGAGATGACTTTTACCCAGGCCATGTGGGAGAACATGAATCGCAAGGAGTTCTTGCTCACGGGTAGCTGGATGAGCTATTCGGCGCCCTTCCCCGGCGAGGAATGGGAGCTGACCGCCCACTATTTCGCCACCGGCGAGCTGAAATTTGACCCGGGCTTCATCTACCGCACCTTCCCCCTATCGGAGGCGGCGCAGGCCTTTGACCTGTTCCATCATCCGGAAACAGTCCATGGCAAGATCATGCTGGTGAACGGGTAAGGAGGTTTTTCCATGATACTTACCGTTACCCTGAACAGCTCGGTGGATAAGCTGTATATTGTAGATGAAATGCAACCCTTTGCGGTCACCCGCGTTCAGCAGGTGGTCAACACCGCGGGAGGCAAAGGGATGAACGTGTCCCGCGTGGCGGCCCTTGCGGGCGAGCGGGTCGCGGCCATGGGTTTTGTGGGCGGCCACAATGGCGAGCTGTTCCGCAGCCTGATCCGCGAGCCGGGCATCCGCCCCGCGTTTACACAGGTACAGGAGGAGACCCGCTGCTGCGTCAATGTACGGGACCGGGCCACGAACCACAGCACGGAATTTCTGGAGCCCGGCAGGCCGGTCAGCGAAGCGGAGGCCGAACAGTTCCTCTGCCAGTTTGCCCAAGAGCTGCCCGGCGCGGATGTGGTGGTGCTCTCCGGTAGTATGCCGGCGGGCCTGCCGGTGGACTTTTACGGTCGCTTGGTAAAGCTTGCGGCCGGGCAGGGCAAACCGGTCATCGTGGATACCAGCGGCGCGGCTCTGGAGGCGGTTCTTCCCTTTGGCCCCAGCCTGATCAAGCCGAACGGGGACGAGGTGCGCCAGCTTCTTGGCCGAGAAAACCTGGAAAAGGCGGAGCTGGCTCGGGCGGCGCAGGAGCTGCACGCCCGCGGCATCGGCGCGGTGGCGATCTCGTTGGGGAAAGACGGTGTACTCTACGCCTGTGACAAAGGGGTGTACCAGGGCATTACGCCGGATATCCCGGTGGTCAACACGGTGGGCTGTGGCGACAGCATGGTCGCCGGGTTTGCCGTGGCCATTGCCCGCCGGTACAGCGTGGAGGAAACCCTGCGCCTGGCCGTGGCCATTTCCACCGCCAACGCCCTGACTGCCGAGACCGGCAGCTTCCGGCAGGAGGATCTGGAGCGCCTGCTATCGCAGATCAAAATCGAAAAACTGTCTTGAGACAGATGAAACTTTGAAAAAATGAGGAGACGAATATGAACAACTATATTGATCCCAATCTGGTACCTAAGCGCCGCCTTGCCAATGGTGATGAGATTCCCTGTATCGGTATGGGCACCTTCGGCTCTGACCGCTTCACCGCCGAGCAGGTCTCCAACGCGGTGGCGGGTGCGATCCGCTGCGGCTACCGGCTATTCGATTGCGCTGCTGTTTACGGCAACGAGGATCAGATTGGTCAGGTGTTTGCCCAAGCGATGGAGGAGGGCGTTGTGCGCCGCGAGGAACTGGTAATTACCTCCAAGGTTTGGAATGATATGCACGGAAAGGGCGATGTGCTGCTCTCCTGCGCCAAGACCCTGCGTGACCTGCAGCTGGACTATGTGGACATCTTCTTTGTGCACTGGCCCTTCGCCAACTACCATGCGCCCGGATGCAGCGGCGACGCCCGCAACCCGGATTCCCGCCCCTTCAGCGTGGAGCGGTTCATGGCTACCTGGCGGCAGATGGAGCGTCTGTACGATATGGGCCTGGTGCGCCATTTGGGCATGTCCAGCATGACCATCCCCAAGCTGGAAGCGGTGTTGCCGCTGTGCCGCATCAAGCCCACTGTGATCGAGATGGAGCTGCATCCTAGCTTCCAGCAGCCGGAGCTGTACGATTACTGCGTGGCCCACGGCATCCAGCCCATCGGCTTCTGCCCCATCGGCAGTCCCACCCGCCCGGATCGTGACAAGACCGAGAACGACGTAGCGGACATCCAGATGCCCGAGCTGGTGGAGATCGCCCGCGCCCATAACGTGCACCCAGCGGTCATCTGCCTGAAATGGGCGGTACAGCGGGGCCAGATTCCAATCCCCTTCTCCATCCATGAGAATGAGTACCTGAGCAACCTGCGTTGCACCGTGGAGGATCCGCTGACTCAGGAGGAGATGGATAGAATTGCCGCCGCTGACTGTAACTGTCGCCTAATAAAGGGTCAGGTGTTCTTGTGGCCGGGTGCCTCCAGCTGGCATGATTTGTGGGACGAAGACGGCATCATTACTCAGTGATACAGGAGGAAAACACCCATGCTGAAAGGAATTCCGCCGATTTTAACACCGGAGCTACTTAAGGTACTAATGGAGATGGGCCACGGAGATGAGATCGTACTGGCAGATGGAAATTTTCCACGTTTTGCTTACCCGGAAGCGGTCGTGCGCTGCGATGGACACGGCGTCCCTGAATTGCTGGATGCCATTTTGCAGTTTATGCCGCTGGATACCTACGTAGAGAATCCAACCGCCTTTATGGCGGTGTTGCCAGATGACCCCTACAAGCCCGAAATCTGGCCGATCTATCAGGAAATCGGTTTTCGTTATGAAAAAGACGGCCTGAGAGAGAACACCGTAGACAAATATGCCTTCTATGAGCGTGCACGCAAAGCCTATGCGGTGGTCACCACTGGCGAGAAAGCTTTGTACGCCAATGTGATTTTGCGCAAGGGCGTGGTTTGAACTATGTATAAGTTTCCCGTCTAGCGGGGACGATAAGGAGGAGAACGTATGTCACTTCAGCGAGGAATGGCCGCTCTTCAACTGGAAATGCCGGGGGAAGTGCCTCGTACAGAATATTCCGCTCATAACTATCACTGGGATCTTGTACAGAAGGTCACAGGGATTGAAGTGAACGAACAGTCGGATGAGGCAATCAAAAGGCGAGCGACCGAAGCATTTGTGAGAGCTTGGGATTATGATATCGTCTGGCACGTTATGCGTCTGGACGATGTGTTTGGCCGCTATCGTACCCGAATGGGGCATGCTTCTTTTGCAGCCAGCAACGCGGATTTTGATGCGGAGCAAAGCTGCAGCTTTAAAGACGAGGATGCCGTGCTGGATTTTGATCCTCGTGAGGCTCTGGAGCGCCCTGCCCACACGCAACTGGTAGATATGTTTAACCGGGATTATGAGAACAGTTGCCGTCGGTTCCCAGACACGGTGAATATGACTGGCACATATATCACCTTAATTTCCGGTCTGATTGATTTGCTGGGCTGGGATATGTTATTGGCTACCGCCGGTTATGATTTGGATGAGTTTGGCGCTTTGGCAAACCGGTATGCGGAGTGGATGATGCAATATATGCGAGCGCTGGCGGACTGCAAGTCACCGATAATCATGCTGCATGACGATATTGTTTGGACAGATGGTCCCTTTATGAATCCGGATTGGTATCGCAAGTACATATTCCCGAATCTGAAACGGTATATTGATGTACTGAAAGGCGCAGGGAAAACGGTGCTGTTTACCAGTGACGGCAATTTTACAACGTTTTTAGAGGATGTGGTACGCGCCGGAGCCGACGGCTTCGTGATGGAACCCTGTACCGATATGGAGCATGCGGCACGCCGGTACGGTAAATCCCATGTAATAGTCGGCAATGCGGATACCCGGATTCTGTTGCAAGGAAACCGAGCGGCAATCACAGCTGAAGTACAGCGGTGCATGGATATCGGCAAGCCTTGTCCTGGATTTATCATGGCTGTGGGAAATCATATCCCGGCCAACACTCCAGTGGACAGCGCACTGTACTACAATCAAGAATATCTGCGCCTACGTCTGCGCTGATGTCTGGCAAAGAGAACGCCTCGTTTGTTGGGAAAGTATGATATACTGGAACAACAAATGGGGCGTTTATTGAATGGCGTGCCACAGGGAAAGGAGTAAAAACGGATGAAGCGTAACAGCCTGAGCAGCAAACTTCTGCGCACCAGTATTGTAGTGACAGCGATATTAATTCTGATTGTATTCAGCATGTTTTTTCAGTATTATATGAAAATCCAGAAAACGATACAGGATGAACAGATGCGGATGCTGAGCGAGAACGTGACTGCTCGAGCAGATTCCGCTTTTGTCTCGCTTGACGATATCGCACTGCAACTAAGTACAAACAGCTATATTACAGAAACTATGCGGACATTGTTGGAGGATGATACGTCCGGCGATATCTTCGAGGAGGATTTGAGGCTTGCGCGGTATCTTCAGTCTTTCATCTGGTCGTACATTATCCGAAGTGATGTAGCTACACGGATTTGTATTTATAACCGAAATGGGGATTTCCTCAATACAGGAAGCAGCGCTGACAGTGCATCAAGTGTCCGACGTTATATTTCAACCGAGAGACTTGACAGATTGGATGCACAGTTTTTACAGGGCCAACCAGTGGTTTGGATGGTTTGCGCTGAAGATCCGCTCTGGCAAGATTCCAGTGGCTACATTTGTGCTGTGCGCCAGATACGTGATTCCACGATTCTGAGTTCTCCTCCGTTGGGATATGTGGAGGTACAGCTTTCACTAAAAAGGCTGGAAAAATCAATAGTTAAGCTGCGGCAAGCGGACTATGCTCTAAGTATTATCGAAACAGAAACCGGAATTGAAGTGATAGAAGACTCCGCTATAGAGTCAGGAGATTCAGTTCGTTTCATCCGTGAGACGGTTACAGAGAACGGGATGCTTACTTGTCGCCTTTTGGGCAGTGGACGTGTGTTGTATGAGGCCCGGGATACTATGCTGGGAGCATTGTTGATTGTGTCCATATCGCTGATTGTGGTGATGGGTATTGTTCTCAGACAAAGTATCAGACGCATTATCCAACCATTGCTGGAGTTGTTCGAACAGACACGACAAAGCGGGATTAAAGAAGTATCATCAATCGGCAGCAGCCAGATACAATATGACGAAGTAGAAGGCCTGCGTCATTCTTTTGAGGAGATGATGGCTTCGCTGCGACGTTCATCGGATGAACTTGTGGCTTCGCAGACCAGCAAGATACGTGCGCAGCTTCTGGCAATGCAGGCACAGATCGATCCGCACTTTATTCACAATACGCTGGCTGTTATATCAGCACTGACAAGAGAAGGGCGCGTGGAAAAAGCAGAAGATGTAATCACAAAACTCTCCTCAATGATACGCTATTCAACTAGCTTTGAACAGCCGATGTGTACTATACGGCAGGAACTGGAACATTTGCAGAACTATCTGGAATTGCTGAGTATTCGGTATGAGGATTGCTTTTTCTACTCGATTAATGGAAATGGAGCAGATAGTGATTGTTGTGTTCCGCGCTTTATCACTCAGCCAATCGTAGAGAATTCTTTACGTCACAGTCTGAAATATACTGAGTATCCCTGGGAGATAACAGTACAGTGCGAAGTCAATGCGTACGAGTGGCGGATTGTACTATGCGACAGCGGACTGGGGATAACTGCGGAGAAGTCAAGTGAAATCATGCAGCAGATTGCTAGGGAGATTCAGGGGGGAGTAGACAATTTGGTAGAGCAACTGAAGATTGGGAAGCTGTCCTTGCTGAATATAGTAGCACGACTGTATTTAAACTATGGTGATGATATGGTGTTCTGCATTAGCCCGGGTGAAAGCGGCGGGACAAAAGTGACTTTGGGAGGTAACATACAATGAGATACAATGTGCTTGTGGCAGAGGATGAGATGCCTATTTTGCGTGGCATTTGCAAGAGTATTGAAGAGACAAATCCGAATTTCTACGTTTCTGCTACCGCACTGAATGGACGTGCAGCCATTGAGGCGATTCAAACGCAACAGATTCAGTTAGTATTTGTGGATATCAATATGCCGGTTATGTCAGGGCTAGAAGTGTTGAAATATATCCGGCAGCATCATCCGGAAATTATTACAGTAGTGCTGAGTGGATATCAAGATTTTCATTATGCTCAGCAAGCGCTAAAGTTGGGTGCCAGCGATTATCTTTTAAAGCCTCTCAAGCGCACAGAACTATCTGTACTATTGGCCCAGTTTGAAAAGCGATTTCAGAAACAGAAAGACAGCTATGCACGTCAAATTTTTACTCCAGATTCAGATACAACAGATACTGCCTTATTAGGTTGGGGGGGGCGCGCGTGGCTGGCAGTGGTATATATAGGCTCTTACCAATTGCAACCAAGTGAGATACTGGTCACTGAAAGCACTCGTATGGCAGAACAATGGATTCGTGAACAACTGGACCGGAATTATGGAAGGCTGGATTATTGTTTTGTGCCGAGTGGGAGATATGCCGCACGTGTGTTACTGGTAGCACCTTCTTCCTGCGCTCCTTGGGCATTGATGCGGAAATTATTTGCTGACGGCCCGGCTGGATTGATGCCTGTTACAATTGCAGCTTATCCCGAAATGGTCAAATCGGAGGATTTTTTGCAGAAATATCACGATCTACGAATTATGGCCCATAATCGTATGCTATTTGAAGAATCTTCATTTCTGCTCTACGGAGAAAATGGGTCGACTAAGGAAGAAAATGAAGTGGGCGGAAACCCGACAGAAAAAGAGACGGCCGTATTGCTGAATGAGTATCGGCAGGTATTACTGGGAATGAAGAAACCATGTCGGTCTGCGGTGATACGACTGACAAAAAATTATGTGCAGAAGGCTATGCTGCATACCCACAGCGGCTGTTCCTACTTTGACCTTGAAGAGGATATTCTGTTGGCGCTGGAAAGCACTTGGGACAGGAAGACGTTGGCACAGAAGATTCGAGCACTGGTTTTGCAAGGGAGCACCGTGCCTGCCCTTGCTGAGAATGGAAAAGCACAAATTGCCAGAGAATTGCGCTTGTATTTGGAAGAAAATCTAGATCAGTATATTACCTTAGAATTACTGGAGCGAAAATTCGGTTATGTTGCAGCGCACTTGCGAGAATTGTTCCGAGAGGCATATGGCTGTTTACCTTTGGAATATTTGCTTACCCTGCGTATCGAACGAGCAAAAAAAATGTTGGAACAGGATATTTCTATCAAGGAGATTGCCAGTGCAGTTGGATTTCAGGATGCGCTTTATTTTTCTAAGGTTTTTAAGCGCAGCACAGGTTGCAGCCCATCTGAGTACCGGGGATCCAAACAATAATATTCGGAGTGCGAGGAGAGCAAAACATGTGTGGGACAGGAGCGGTTGTGTTCTTGTTCTACACATGTTTCGGATTGAATTGCGTTTTTGTAAAAATTGTTGTTGTGAATTTAAACAAAAATTTATTTCATTATAGTATAAAATAATAAAATATTGAAGAAATACAGTATGTTAACTTTCCGAATTTACATATCCTAATGCTTAAATTTCCATTTTAGAGAACAACTGTTTACATTATAATAGAAACACAATGAGAGGGCTTTAGAAATGAGGCTTTTCTTAATCAATAAGGAGGAGAAACAGTATGAAGTTTACCTGGAAGAAACGTTTGCTTTCCGTAGTCTGTGCCGTAATGGCAGCTGTTATGTTTGTGGGCTGCGGTTCGTCTAGTAGCAGTGCGGCAGCGAACTCTGGCGGCAGTGCAGTGGGTTCCAGTAGCACTGAAGGCGGAGAGAAGGAACGCAGGGAGATTACTGCAACGGTTATGCAGTCACGCAATGTGCCGGGCCTGCAGAAAATGATTGACAAGCTGGCAGAAGAAGAGAATATCGTCGTTGATTTGCAGGTTGTACCAGACGATCAGTACGACAATCTGATTAAGATGAAACTGAACTCTGGTGAAGCCCCTGACCTGATTGACTATAATATGCCTAAGATTTGCGGCTTTTTAGGTAACGAGCCGGAAAAGTACTTGGTGGACTTGTCAGATGAGCCTTGGGTGGAACGCATGTTTAGTCCGGAAAATTATGAATTCGACGGAAAAATTTATGGGTATCCATTCTGCAATATCGCGGGTTTTCAGGCGATGTTGTACAATAAAGATGTTTTCGAAGCGGCTGGCATTACTGAAGCGCCGACTACAAAAGACGAGTTTAATGCTGCATGTGAAAAAATAAAAGCAATTGATGTGGATCCTATTTTGTTGCCTTCTGATTCTTGGGTTCCCCAAATTTGGATGACAGCCGGTTATGCTCAGGCAATGGGAACTACTGAGGCAGCCGCAGAATTTTCCGAGAAATTGTTTACGAATCAGGATAAATTAACCAATCATCCTGAAATGGCCGCGGTTATCGACGACTTTGTTTCTAATGTTACAGCTGGTTATGTAAATGATGATTGGATGACTGTAACCCACGATGAATGTATCCAGCGCTTGGCAACAGGAAAAGGGGCCATGTATTATCAAAACGGAGTGTCTATTGTAGCAAATATTGCAAAATCATTCCCGGATGCGAATATTGGCATGTTCTTGTATCCGGCAGAGTTCAACGCCAATGGCATGCTCAGTGTTACCGCTACATCTCCTGGCTTTTCTGTTTGGAAGGACAGCAAAAATCTGGAAACGGCTAAAGAAGTGCTTCGTTTGTTTAGTGAGCCGGATTATGCTGAGTTGTATTATACAGAAGGCAATGGGCGCTTCCCAGCATTAAAAGATGTGGATGGAGGCGAAATTCCGCAAGTTACGCTTGATTTCTATAACAAATACATCGAAGAGGGTAAAACCGTAGTAGAAATGAACACCCATTGGAATACCATACAGGCTTTGCAAAGCAGTACTCTTTGGATTTATTACCAAGAGGCAGCCCAAGGTAAAATGGGAGGCGAGGAACTATTGGAGCGATTCCAAGTAGATGTGGACAAGTATATGAAAGAACTGCAGGCTCCCGGTTTTTGACATCCTCGATAGCGGCAAAGCAGGGCATGGTGTGTGAACATGCCCTGCTTTTTTAATTCTATTTTGTACTATAAGTACAATTGGGGACGAAAATATAGTACAAAATGATTAAAACAATGGAGATGAGATACGTTTGAATCTGCTGATTTTACATATAAGAGTGTTGAATTTCCATTCAAGGCAAAGATAGATTCTTTTATAATTACAAATAGACATAGATAAGCGGTGCATGATTTGCATCGACGACAAAAACTTGGAGGTGCATCATGGATTCAGGGATACAAGATGGATTGCTGCGGAGAAAAACGTCGTGCATGATAGCGACCGTACTTTTTCAGACGAATGGCAATACCCGGCAAACATTATTATTTATTCAGGCAGGGAGGAATCAGGTATGAAAAAATCGTCCAGCATACGTAAAGCAGCGTACCCGTTGTGGCTGGTATTTCCTACGGCAGCAATTTATACGCTGTTTACGGTTGTGCCGTTAATTATGAGTGTGTTCCTGTCATTTACAGACTGGAATATCAATCGATTGAACGAGCCAACTTTTAATGGCATTACAAACTACGCAACTGTTTTTGGTGATCCGGTATTTCTGCGTAGTATTGGCAATACGTTATTGTACGCAGTGAGCACTTCGTTTCTGAAACTGCTGTTCGGGCTGATTCTGGCGTTGGCGTTGGTTAAGAGCACCCACATCAACAGCGTATTGCGCACTCTGTATTATGCTCCCTGTGTGCTTAGTACTACTGTAATCGGCGTGCTGTTTTCCTCTATTCTGGCCAAGTATGGCTTACTCAACAACTTTTTGTCTGCCATTGGTCTGGAAGTACTTACTCGAGATTGGCTGGGTAGTTACGGAAGTGCTATGACTGCTATTATCATCCTAGAAGGCTGGATGTGGGCTGGCTTCAATATGTTTATCCTGATTTCAGGCCTGCAGGCGATTCCAAAGGATTATTACGAATATGCCGATATCGCGGGTGTGGATAAATGGCATCAATTCACTCAGATTACTTTGCCTTTGCTTATGCCTTCCTTTACAGTGAACCTGACTCTCAACATCACGGGTGGCCTAAAGGTCTTCGACATTATTTACGTGTTGACCAACGGCGGCCCTGGGTTTGATACACAGGTTATCAGTACATATACCTATCGTTCTTTTGGTATTGGATTACTGGGCGAAAGCTGCGCATCATCTGTGATTTTGTGCGTTATCGTGATGGTGCTGACTTTTATCTTTAATCGTTATCTCACTTCAAAGGAGGTTGAAGCATAATGCGTGAAAAAAAGTTAACCAAGCTTGTGCGCTACGCATTGCTGTTACTGCTCGCATGCGTGTATGTGGTGCCGATTCTGATGATGGTGCTAGGAAGTGTTAAATCCTCTGGTGAGGTGCTGGCTTTTGATTTGAGTCTACCGGAAAAATTCCTGTGGGAAAACTATACATACGTGATTGAAAATGGGCATATCTTCCGTGGTTATGGCAACAGTCTTTTCATGACCAGTATTGCTACTATCGTAAGTATCACACTGGGAGCATTTACAGGTATCGTGCTGAGTCGCCGCAATGAGCGATTTACCAGGTGTGTCTACTATTATTTCATTTTTGGACTGACTATAACTTTCCAGACTGCCAGTACTTTTTATCTTTTAAAGTTGCTGAATATCTATGGGAGCTTTTTTGCAGTTATTTGCATTTATATTGCATTGCGTACGCCATTTACGGTGATGACTTTTGCCAGCTTTGTAAAAGGCGTACCGCGTGAGATTGATGAAGCAGCTATTGTCGATGGATGCAATCCGTTTCAGATGGTCTTTCGTATTCTAATACCAATTATGAAGCCTATTATGATTACCAACCTCATCCTTACGGCGATTAGTGTATGGAACAATTTTATGATTCCGCTTTTCTACTTGACAAAATCTTCCAAATGGCCGGTTACACTTGCCATCTACAACTTCTATGGACAATATGCCCGTGACTGGCAATATGTATTTGCGGCGTTGACTTTGACCGTTGCGCCTATGATCATCCTGTTTTTGTGCCTGCAAAAATATATTGTAGGCGGTATGACTTCAGGTGCGGTGAAAGGATGATAGACTAAGGAGCTTAAGGAGAAGCGCTATGGGGAAAAAACCGAATTTTTTGTTTCTTTTCAGCGACCAGCATCGAGGCGACTGGATGCCATGTGATGTGCGGAACGGACCCTTTCTGCGTTTGCCGAGCCTCTGTTCGCTTATGGAAAATGGCACAACCTTTACCAGCGCAGTCACGCCCGCACCATTGTGCGCGCCAGCCCGGGCGTGCCTTGAATCAGGCCGAAGGTATCGGCATTGCCGGGTCTATACAAACGGCGAGAATTACGATGCTTGCTTGCCCTCGTTTTATGCGGCGCTACGTAGCGCAGGGTACTTTGTGGGTGGAGCTGGTAAATTCGACTTGAATAAAGCTGAATTGGACTGGGGAGACGGGTTTCATGAAATTTTGCATCGTTTGGGGTTTAGTCAGGCACGGGACAATGAGGGAAAGATTGATTCGGTGTTGGCAGCAGATGCCGGCATGCCAGGCCCATATGCTCAAATGCTGAAAAATGCCGGTTGGCTGGAAACATATTGCCAAGATATGCGCAAGCGCAAACACAGTGATCGCACAACACCGCTGCCCGACGAATTTTATGCGGACAACTGGATTACCGGACAAAGTTTAGAGATTCTTCGAAGTATACCGCAAGATATGCCCTGGTTTATGCAGGTCAATTTTTCCGGACCTCACGACCCGTGGGATGTGACTGCGCGGATGAAACAATCGGTACAAGACCGGCAATATCCCCAAGCGGTTGGAAATACGGATCAGGAGAAAAATCAGCGGATACGGCAGAACTATGCAGCCATGATCGAGAATATCGATCGTAATATTGGCATTTTGCTAGAAGAAGTCCATCGGCGCGGCGATTGGGGAAATACGATTATAATTTATAGTGCCGATCATGGTGAGATGATGGGAGATTGGGACTTGTATGGGAAGTCTGTGCCGTGGCAGGGCGCAATACATATCCCACTGGTCATTGATGCATCCTGTCGGGGCGGGCAAATTGGGCAACTCAATAATTCGCCGGTGGAACTACAGGATCTGGTTGCCACGGTGTTGGAATATGCCGGTGTTGACGCCACTCCCTTTAGAGAGTCAATGTCTTTGAGACCAATTATAGAAGGCTATAAACATGCGGTGCGCAAAATCGCCATATCTGAACTTCTTACCGCCCAAAAGGAAAATCCATTGAACGCATTTACCGCTGTTACGGACGGTCGATATAAGTACGTGGCCTATTCTGATGGCAAAAGCTGGCTGTTCGATCTGGCGCAAGATCCACTGGAACAACACGATATACAAGAAGAGCATCCGGACGTAGTTCGGGCGCTGAAAGCGTACTGGTAATTGCCGATTAAGTCGACATAAGAAAGGAGCCATTTGGCTATGAATAAAGCAGAATATCTCAAACAAATTGATGAGGTGATTGCTAAGGGGCCGTTTACCGATGATTGGGAATCTCTGTGCCGGCACGAAACACCCCACTGGTATATGAGGGACAAATTCGGCATTTTTATCCACTGGGGCGCATATTCGGTTCCAGCTTTTGGCAATGAGTGGTATCCACGGAATATGTATCGCAAGAATTCGCCGGAATATCTGCATCACAAAAAAAATTATGGCGACCCTGCCGAATTTGGCTACAAGGACTTTATCCCCCTTTTTAAGGCGGAACGGTTTGAGCCGGAAAAATGGGCAGACCTATTTCGCGAGGCAGGCGCACGCTTTGTAATGCCAGTGGGAGAGCACCACGATGGTTTCCAGATGTATAAAAGTGAACTTAGTTCTTGGAACTCCGCGGAGATGGGACCGCATCGGGACGTAGTGGGTGAACTGAAGCAGGCGGTGGAGAATCGCGGAATGCGTATTTGTGTTTCCAGCCATCGTGCGGAGCATTGGTGGTTCTATAATAACGGCAGAAAGATTCCCAGCGACGTACAGGACGATGCCTTTGTAGAGCTGTATGGCCCAGCCGCAGGCGAAACTCTTGCGCAGGACAGTCTCTATGACAATCAGCCTGATAAGGAGTTTTTGGATGACTGGTTGATGCGCACTTGTGAAATTGTGGATCGCTACCATCCTAGCATTATGTATTTTGACTGGTGGATTCAGGTCATGGCATTTAAACCGTACCTGAAGAAATTTGCTGCTTACTACTATAACCGTGCTGTTGAATGGGGAGTGGAAGTGGCCATCGATGCTAAACATGACGCTTTTCCGCTAGGGGCGGCAGTGTGTGATATTGAGCGTGGACAGTTCTCGGATATGCAACGGATCTTTTGGCAAAATGATACTTCTGTTGCCAAAAATTCTTGGTGCTATACGGATGGCAATGATTATAAAACGGCTCAGAGCATTATATGCGATCTAGTTGATGTCGTCAGTAAAAACGGTGCACTGTTACTGAACGTTGGACCGCGTGCAGATGGTACTATCCCGGATGAAGACGCGGCGCTATTGCGTGCAGTGGGGAAATGGTTGTCAGTCAACGGCGATGCAATCTATGACACACATCCTTGGCGTGTAAGCGGGGAAGGCCCTACGGAAGTACCGGAAGGCATGTTCAGCGACACCAACCGTTCGGAATACACCAGCGAGGATATTCGTTACACCATGCGTGGACAGTATATCTATGCCACAGTACTGAAATGGCCAGAGGATGGTATCGTACGTCTCAAAGAGATGGGTCATGCAAGTAAGCGCTTCCGTTCAGATATTGAAGAAACAGAGATACTCGGTTATGGAGTTTCGCCTAAAGTGGAACGGCGTGATGCGCTGGAAATTACTGCAAAACTGGAATTGATAGATGATATGCCGGTGGTTATTCGTTTCAAAGTGAAATAAAGGAAAGAGGCTAGCCATGCAACCCAATATTCTTGTAATTTTGTGTGATCAACTGCGTAAAGACTTTCTTTCCTGCTATGGTGGAACTGTCTGCAATACTCCCAATTTAGATGCTCTCGCGGCTAAAAGTGTATGCTTTACCAATGCGATTACAGCATCACCTGTATGTGCTCCAGCCCGAGCTAGTATGATGACAGGGCGTTATGTTTCCGACCATGGGGTATGGACCAATGACATGCCGTTTCGTGAAGGGGTAGATTATTTGCCGCAGCGGATGAATCAGGCGGGATACCGCACTGGCGCATTCGGAAAGCTGCATCATTTTCCTGCAAAGGACGGGAAAGGCTTCTCAACTTATGCGCTGATGGAAGAAAATCGACTTGGCGATAAGGATGACTACTTCCAATGGCTCAGAGCACGCCACCCCGAGATCCGTGGAGTGTTTACCTGTAAAAAAGATGGTGGTTTTGCATTTGCAGAAGACGAATATTATGAGCATTGGATAGCTGACCGTGCGATTGACTTTATTGCCGAGGATAAGGATGCTCCTTATTTTGCTTGGATTTCATTTCAGGGGCCACATACACCGCTTGACCCTCCCGGAGATTGTGACAGACAAAGGAAAGTGCCGCCAGCGCGTTATCCGAATTACAAAAGTGGCTGTGATGTTCCCGATTACCGCAGCGCTTCAATTTATGGTGAATGTGATGAATTGTACGCTCGTAATTATCGACAACGCTACTGTCAACTAATTGAAGCAATCGACAAACAAATCGGCAGGGTACTTGAGCAGGCACAGAACACCGCAAGAGGCCGGGAAACAATGATTCTATTTTCTGCGGATCATGGTGATATGTGCGGCGATCTGGGGCACTATCAGAAAGGTCCTATGCCATACTCGGCCCAACTGGAGATACCGTTGCTGCTGTACGGATGCGGGGGAGAAAATACTATTTGCGACTGTCCAGTCAGCAATCTGGATATTGGGGCTACAATTTTGCAGGCGGCTGGAGATGACGCGCCGTTTGGCGTTTCTCGTTCTTTGAATGATGCAATTAAAGGTGGAGAAACGGCACGTAAAAGTGTTTTTTCGGAGTTTTGTGATAGTGTGAAAATTGTAGATACCGGGCGGTGGAGGTTAGCTTACTATCCGTTTACAGGCCAAAGTCAGTTGTTTGATAAAACATTGCCAAATTATGAGGTCAGAAATCTGGCTGTGGATTCGGAATATGCTCTGATCCGATGCGAACTGTTGCAGCAAATTATTGACTATATGATAACGGCTCACGAAGTGCATATAGAGGCACAAGATCTTGTGCCCAGTGTGCAAGCAGGGCTTAGGAATAAGCTTCCGAATTTTATGAATCAGATACCATTGGCGTTTCCGCTCCAGACGCAGGCACACCGTCTCCGACTGCGTACCGCCGGGTTAGATGCTGATTATAATGAATTTTGCAAGGGAAGAGATATACAGCGTCACTACGGTGTGTATTGGAACGAAGACGGACAAGAAAAGCACAACGAGGACGAAGCCTAAAAATTTGACGGATTGTCGGCCCGGAGCGAGAGTCGGCCGATAGTTTTTGAAATTTTGTATTGATGCGTTGCGCCACTAAAATGAGAGAGGAATTCAATATGAGCAGACCAAATATTCTTTACATTATGTCGGATGATCACGCGGCCAATTCCATCAGCTGCTACGATTCAATTTTATCGAATGTTTTCCGTACGCCAAATATGGACCGTATTGGGGCGGAAGGCGTGCGGATGGAAAGATTTTATTCTACCAATGCAATCTGTGCTCCGGCACGTGCCACCGTAATGACCGGTCAATATGGCCAAATAAACGGAGTGCGCACCTTGTGTGACAGGTGGAATCCTTGCGGACAACCCAATTTAGCGGCTATTCTACAAGATGCTGGTTACACTACGGCGATGTTTGGTAAATGGCATCTAGGGTGTTGCCCTGCCGGATTTGACGAGTATAAATATCTGAACGGATATGGCGAGGGCGGTCAGCAGGGCGTCTATCAGAATCCGACCTTTACAGAAAAAGGCGTACAGGGTTTTGTGCGTCATGAAGGATATGTCACTGATGTGATTACCAACATGACGCTGGATTTCTTACGTTCGCGCGACAGGGAAAAGCCATTTTTTGTGATGTGCCACCACAAGGCTCCCCACGATTTCTGGGAATATCCTGAGCGGTATGAGCACCTATTTGACAATGTGGACATTCCAGTACCGGATACTTTGTTTGAAGATCGCCGCCATCGCAGTGTTGCATCTCGGGATTACGGAAGTTCCGTAACGCCCCGGAGCAAAGTGCGCAACTTGTATGAGGATTTCTGCAAAGAGGACTATGTGACTGGGCCGCTGACCGGTACGGAAAACATGACATTTGAAGAGAAAGGACTGGCTGCATACCAGAAATATCTGAAGGACTATCTGCGCACAGTTGCCGGAATCGACGATTCAGTAGGAGCAATTCTAAACGAACTGGAACGGCAGAACGTTTTGGATGATACGTTGGTCATCTATACATCCGATCAGGGAATGTTTCTGGGGGAACACGACTATCAGGATAAACGCTGGAGCTTTGAAGAGAGTCTGCGTGCACCGTTCCTGGTGCGGTACCCCAGAGAGATTTTAGCAGGGCGCGTAGAGAAAAAACTGATGGCAAACATTGACATTGCACCTACCCTGCTGGATTATGCTGGAGTGGAGATCCCGGCGGAGATGCAGGGGGAAAGCTGCCGTAAACTATTGCGTGGAGAATACGATGGTTTTGTGCGGGAAAGCGTCTATTTCCGCTATTGGATGCATCGGGCACACCGGCATGACAATCCAGCGCACTATGGTATCCGCACTGATCACTATAAGTTGATTTTTTATTATGGTCTACCTTTGGATGCTGCAGGCGCAAGCCAAGATGTTACCCCTGCAGGATGGGAACTGTATGATATGCAGAATGATCCATTTGAAACTCAAAATTTGTATGGGGATCCAGCTTACAGCGCGGTAGTGCAGCAACTGCGGGAAAAGCTGGATGAACAAAAACGGCTATATCAGGATACCGATGATCGCTACCCTGAATTGGTGCAACTGCGTTTGGATACTTTGAAATAAAGGGAGAAGTATCATATGAAGAAGAATGTACTGTTTGTGTTGACCGATGATCAGCGATTCAATACAATCCACGCACTAGGGAATCCGGATGTTATCACTCCCACTATGGATTGGTTGGTAGAAAACGGAACCGCATTTACGCAGGCGCATATTCCCTGTGGTACCTGTGGTGCAGTGTGTATGCCCAGCCGCGCTATGCTCAATACCGGGCGTACTCTGTTTCATCTAGAGGGAGAAGGACAGACTATACCATTGGCGCATACCACGTTGGGAGAGATGTTCAAAGAAGCAGGGTACAGATGTTTCGGTACTGGTAAGTGGCATAACGGACCGGACGCGTTCACCCGAAGCTTTCACGACGGGGAGAATATTTTCTTCGGCGGGATGTGGGATCACTGGAATGTACCGGTCTGTCACTATGATGCAACCGGTGAATACGACAATGTGATCGACTTTGTGGTGGATTTCTGGAATACCAACGAGGTGACCAAGGTGCATTGCGATGCCTTCAACCCGGGGGTGCATTCCTCCACACTATTGACAAATACTGCGATTCAGTATCTGCAGCAGCGCCCGGCGCAGGCTGAGAATCCATTCTTTTTGTATCTGGCTTACCTGGCTCCTCACGATCCCCGCACGATGCCGCAGAAATACAAGGATATGTATGATCCGGACAAACTCACGCTGCCCAAAAACTGCATGACAGAGCATCCATTCCTGTTCGGCGTGGAGAATATCCGGGACGAAAAGTTGGCGGCCTATCCGCGCACGGAAACAGAGTTGCGGCGGCAGCTGGCGGAATATTACGGCATGATTACGCATCTGGATGCGGAACTGGGGCGCGTGATCGACACCTTGCGGGAAAAAGATCAGCTCAAGGATACGATAATCGTTTTTGCGGCGGACAATGGGTTGGGCATGGGAAGCCACGGCCTGATGGGCAAGCAAAACCACTATGAAGAGAGCGTGCGAGTGCCGTTAATCTTTTGCGGTCCGGATATCCCGGCAGGGCAGCGGGTGGAGCAGTATGTCTACCTGCTGGATGTGTTCCCCACCCTGTGCGAGTTGATTGGGCAGCCGGTGCCGGTGTCGGTGGAAGGGAAGAGCTTTGCCGCCATGCTGCATGCCCCCTCGGTCAAAACGCGGCAGGATCTGTATTTCGCCTACAATGATCTGCTCCGCTCGGTGAAAAAGGAGGGCTGGAAGCTAATCGAGTACCGGGGTCCCGCCCACCGTACTCAGTTGTTCAATCTGAATGAGGATCCGCTGGAACTGGATAATCTGGCGGAGAAGCTGCCCGACAAGGTCGGTGAGCTGCGGCAGTTGATGCAGCGATACCGGGCCGACTGGGAGGACGGAGGGCATCGGTACTCTCAGAATTTCTGGCAGAATTTTTGACAAAGACGCCGGCCTGTCCGGCGCGGAGGAATCACGATGAGCCGTGAACGAAAACCCAATATTGTATTTGTCCTGACCGACGATCAGGGCTATCCGGATCTGGGCTGCTGCGGGAATCCGTGGCTGAAGACCCCATGCATTGACGCATTTGCCGGGCAGGCAGTCCGGTTTCAGGATTTCCATGTGGCGCCGCTCTGTGCGCCCACCCGTGGGGCATTGATGACCGGGCTGCGTCCCGCACGCAACGGAGTATGGGCTACCTGCTGGGGACGCTCGATCCTGGACCCGGACAATAAGATTCTGCCCGAGCTGCTGCAGCAGGCCGGCTACCGCACTGGTATGTTCGGCAAATGGCATCTGGGGGACAACGTGCCCAACCGGCCGCAGGACCGGGGCTTTGAAAGTGTGGTAGCGCATAAGGGCGGTGGCGTGGGGCAAACTCCGGATTTTTGGGGAAACAATTATTTCGACGACACCTACTTTTGCAACGGTGAACCAACGGCCTATAAAGGCTACTGTACCGATGTATGGTTTTCCCAGGCCGAGCGGTTCATCCGCGCGCATCGGGATGAGCCTTTCTTCTGCTATCTGGCCACTAACGCGCCCCATCAGCCCTATCTGGTGCCGGACTGCTATCGTAAGCCCTATGAGGGTATCCCGGAAATTCCCAACCCGGATTTTTACGGCATGATTGCCAATATTGATGAGAATTTTGGCCGTCTGCGCGCGACCCTGCAGGAACTGGGGCTGGAGGACGACACCATCCTGATCTTTATGACCGACAACGGTTCTTCCGGGGCGGCACTGTTGGATGAGGATGGGTATCCCATCCGGGGATATAATGCGGGCCTGCGGGGCAAAAAAGGCTCTTACTATGAGGGCGGACATAAGGTGCCTTTCTTCCTGCGCTGGAAAAACGGCGGACTGGAGAATCGTGATGTAAGAGAGATGTGCCTGCACGTGGATATCCTTCCCACGCTGCTGTCTTTGTGTGGAGTTCCGTTGGCCCAGCCCTGTGACGGGCAGGACCTTTCCCCGCTGGCGCGGGGAGATCGGGAACAGCTTCCACAAGCACGATATGAGTTTATCCAGCTTCGCCAGTCTACCGAGCCGCCTCGCAAATGGTCCGGCTGTGTGATGAATCGACAATGGCGATTGATTGATGGCTGTGAACTCTATGACATCCAGCACGACCCAGGGCAACAACAAGATGTGGCTGCGGATCATCCCCAGGTGGTAGAGCGGATGCGTGCGGCGTTTGAGGAGTACTGGAAGAAGATCGCGCCTGGGATTGACGAATATTCCCCGATTTGGCTGGGCGATGCCCGAGAAAATCCGGCAGAGTTGAATGCTATGGACGTGATGGGGGATGTGGACTGGAATCAGGCACAGATCGCGGCGGCAAAAACGACGACAGGAAACTGGCGAGTACGCATTACTCGTCCGGGGCTGTACCGGTTCTGCCTGCGGCGCTGGCCGACAGAGTTTCCGCTTGCAATCAATGCCGACTGTGGACAGGAAGAAGCCCGGAAGCTGGCGCCTTATACCCAGGAATGGGGCCGTACCGGCACGGTAGAAGCCCGTCAGGCTCGGCTGAGACTGTTCGGCAATACACTGGTGCAGCCGGTGGATGCCTCGCAGCCAGAAACTGTGCTGGAACAGCGAATTGAACGAACAGGGGAAACTACGTTGGTGGCGGAATTCTTAGATGATCAGGGGCGGTTCCTCACAGGTTCCTATTATGTGAGCGTATTATGGATGGGGCCTGCGTAAGCACAGTAAAAGGTAAGCACAGTAAAAGGAGAGAGTATCATGGGTTATCTTCGATGGATTGATACGCTGGATTTTCAAGACCACGGACAATGGAAGGTTGACACACAATTTACGCATCTGATGGGCAGTTCGTATCTACTTGCTTGTCATACTCCTGGTAAACCTGTTCAAGATGCGACTACCCGCTTTGCTGTGCCTAAAAACGGTCGGTACAGAATCTGGGCGAGAACAAAAAACTGGTATTATCCTTATGCGCCGGGGCGTTTTGAACTGTTGGTGGACGGTCAAAATTCTGGTGTGGAGCTGGGCACTTTGGCTTCCACCGAATGGGCCTGGCAGATTGCGGGCGATTACGCTTTGGCTGAAGGGCAGCACAACCTGGCGCTACATGATTTGACAGGATATTTCGGGCGATGCTCCAGCTTGATTGTCACCGACGATATGGATTTTGTGCCGGCTCGCCCTATCGAGGAATTTGAGCGCCAGCGGGCCATGCTTCGAGGGATTTCCTTGGAGCCGGTCAACGAGGGTCGATACGATGTGGTGGTGGCGGGCGCGGGACCAGGCGGTGTACCGGCGGCAATCGCGGCCGCGCGGCACGGCTGCCGCGTGCTGCTTTTAAACAACAGGCCGGTGATTGGCGGTAATGCCAGCGAGGAAGCGGGCGTGCAGTTCAACGGCGCCAGTGCCCGTCAATTAAACGCTCGGGACGGCGGTATTACCGAGGAGATTATGCGGCTTAAAGGCTATCGGGATTGCAGCTGGATGCAGGCCATGGAGCAGCTCTGCCAGCAGGAGCCCAATCTGGAGATCCGCTGCAATCTGCATATTATCGGTGCTGATATGGCGGAGGACACCATCGTCAGCGTGGTGGCACGGCACACCGTGCACGGCACCCGGCACCGCTTTTTTGCCCGGCAGTTTATCGACTGCACCGGTGACGCCTGGCTGGGCTACTACGCAGGATCGAAATATCGGATTGGCCGAGAGGCCGACTGGCAGGCCCAGGAGGAGTTTGCTCCAGAACAGCCGGATCTGCTCACCATGAGCGGTTTGCTGATGAACCCACAGATGGTGGACGTAGGTCATCCAGTAGACTATATCGCGCCGGACTGGGTGCCGCGCCTGCCCGAAGGGCGGCGTTTCGGCCGGAATATTGAGCATATTGGTATGGTATGGTGGGTCGAGGCACCGAATGTACTGGATGATGTGTATGATGCGGAGATGACCCGTGATGAGCTGTTCCGAATTCAGCTGGCCTATTTCGACTATCTGAAAAACCGCTGGGATGAAAAGGAAAAAGCGACCTGCTATGAGTTCCGGTTTATCAACTATATAGACGCTAAACGAGAGTCGAGGCGGCTGATAGGTGATTATATTCTGACCCAGAACGACTGTGTGTCCGGAAAAATTTTCGCGGACGCGGTGGGTCATACTGGCTGGCCCATCGACATCCACCACCCTCAGGGGATCTATTCCGGGGAGGAGGGGCCGTTTTTTTCCAACGCCCCGGTGCCGATGGCCACAATCCCGTACCGATGCCTATATTCTGTTAATGTGTGTAACCTGTTTATGGCAGGCCGAAATATTAGTGTAACCCATGTGGCTCTGGGCACTGCGCGTTTGCAAGGAACTATTGCGAATCTGGGGCAGGCAGTTGGTACGGCAGCAGCCCTTTGCGTGCGCAAGAACCTCTCCCCACGGGAACTGGGTCAGTGTGCCATGGAAGAGCTGCGACAGCAGCTGCTGCGGGACGATCAGTATATCCCGGGCCAGTATAACCGGGACACGAGCGATCTTGCACGTGGCTGCCGCGTGACAGCCAGCAGTGAGAGCTCCGGCGAGGCATATGTATGGCGGTTGGGAATTGAGGATGTCAGCCTGCCGTTGGATAGGCAGAGGGCCACTTTCCTAGCCCGGAATATCACCCCTTCGATACCATCGGTGTGGCTCCAGCTTACCAATCATACGCAGCAACCCATTCCGTTGACGGTGCATGTGCGGGAACAAGCGGATCCGGACGGTTATGTGACTGAAGAGGATCTTTGCGCCGTAACACGGGATGTGCCCCCGAATGGGGAGCATTGGGTCGAGTTCCCGCTGGGGTTGACGGTGCAAAAACGATATATCTGGCTGTGGACGGACCCGGTTCCTGGATTGTCCTGGCGGGTTATCCGGAGGCCTCCGCTGGACTGGACTCGGTCGGAACGGCAGGCCACCGACCAGCCATTTCCCAATCTGCGCGGGGAGGCACACAGCGTAAGCTTGGTTCCACCGGTGCTGGAAACGGCCAGTTGCTGTGCGGAAAATATCATCAACGGATACAGCCGAGATGAGGGACCACAACGGCATCTCTGGGCTTCCGATCCTCAGCAGGCGCTGCCCCAGTGGATACAGCTGACCCCCGAAACGCCGCAGATGATTAACTGCGTTCAGATTACCTTCGACTCCGATATGAGTAATGGTGCCCGCTTTTTACCCATAGATCCGCTTCCTTGGCAGCTGGTCACTGATTACGACCTGGAGGTTAAAACTCAGGCTGGCTGGCAGCTGATCGAACAGGTAACAGAAAATTTCCAGCGGCACCGTGTGCATCGCTTTGCAGATATTTTAGCACAGGCGGTGCGGATTACGGTCAAAGGCAGTGGTGACGGGCGCACTGCCCGCATCTTTGAGGTGCGGCTGTATCGGGATGCGCTGGACTCGTCCGGAAAATAAATTGCGGGAGCAAACAAGGAGAGAAAAATGCAGACAAGACAGGCTGTAATTGACGCATTGAACCATGTGGAACATAAAACGGTGCCTTATCACATGGATTTTACCCAGCAGGCGCTGGATAATCTGATTGCCTACACCGGTGACCCCGAAATCGAGAAAAAACTGGATTGCGCCCTGCACTATATTCAGTACTGGGGTTGGCCTACCGAATTGCCGGACCGACCGGGTTATTTCCGGGACGAGTTCGGTGTGGTATGGAACCGCACTGGTGCGGATAAGGATATCGGCGTGGTGGATCATCCCTTGATTGAGGATCTGGAAGACTGCGACTATCAATTCCCGGTCTGTGACGAGGCAAGGCTTCGCCGGGAATACGAGGAGTTGGTGGCCACTGCCAACGGGCGTTTCACCATGGCAGGATTTGGTTTCTGCATGTTCGAGCGTTCCTGGAGCCTGATGGGGATGGAGAACGTGCTGATGAGCATGGTAGCCTGCCCGGAAGAACTGGAGGCTTTCTACGATAAGATCTGTGACTACTTCTGCCATCTGGTGGACATCGCGCTGGAATACAATATCGACGGTGTGTATTTTGGCGATGACTGGGGCCAGCAGAAAGGGCTGATCATGGGCCCCGCCCACTGGCGGCGTTTCCTCAAGCCCCGCCTGGCCCGGCTGTATGCCCGAGTCAAGGCGAAAGGAAAGTATGTAATGCAGCATTCCTGCGGGGATTGCCATGAGGTTCTGCCGGATCTGATCGAGATCGGCCTGGACTGCTATCAAACCTTCCAGCCAGAGATCTACGACATTGAAACCATCAAAAAGCAGTATGGCGACCGCCTGACCTTCTGGGGTGGCGTATCCACTCAACGCTGCCTGCCCTATGCCACGCCGGAAGGCGTGCAACAGGAGGCACGGCGTGTGATGCAGGCGCTGCGTAAGGGCGGTGGCTTGATTATCGCCCCTACCCACTCCCTTGCTTTTGATGTACCGCCTGAGAATATTATGGCTCTTGTTCAGATGTTTCAGAGCCAAGAGTGATGAACATTAAATGATAGGCAATGAATTAGATAATGGGCTAATAAGGGGTGTGTATCTTATGTTTGATTCCTTGCCTCCCCTCAATGGGGTATTTGTTCAGTAGACATTATATAAGAAAATTCATCACGACATTGAATTTATTTCTGTGGTTCTGTAGCGTGTCTGATTCCCTAGATGGTGTCGTCAATAAGAATGTGATATAATAGTCCTCAAAGAAAAAGGGGGGCAGAAAAATGACAGCAGAACAGCAGCGGCATGACATCAATGACAAAGCGT
>ENA-OWPN01001069-OWPN01001069.1-human-gut-metagenome-genome-assembly--contig:-NODE-1069-length-28742-cov-19.683620_pt1 | contig 28742 bp, 42 predicted proteins | sample MGYA00248266_ERZ651850 | MGnify/ENA primary metagenome ERZ651850 (study PRJEB26924, sample SAMEA4378296) | human gut metagenome | biome: human gut; feature: human-associated habitat; material: faeces... | reverse complement strand
TCTGCATGCCTCTAAGGTAGGCGCACAACAAGCAAACAGTTCGCCACTTTCAGTACGATAGTCATACTGATACATTTTCACTCTCTTACCTTTCAACTTTGTTGTGTAGGTAGTGTAATTCTCTTTACCGGGTTGACATACGCTGCAACCGTTTTTGTTTATTGAGTTCATAGTCAAAAATCTGTTAGGTGTGAATATTTCATTTTAAGGCTCTCTAAGGCTTTTTCTGTAACAAGGTAGTTACCACACGTCATACGCTTGATAGAACGTGATTCTTTAAGTTTTATAGGCTTATTGAAGCGTACTTCATACCTATTGCCTACACCAACTATAAGAAAATCAACTTTGCGCTTCTGAACATCTAATTCAGTTTCTTTGTATTCGCCTTTAGGTATGAAATTGGGATTGGGTACAAAGTAACCTTCTGCTATTAATTTGCTTTCTGAGTTATATACCTTCATAATCGTGTGTATTTAAGCGTTAATACCAATTGCGTTTCTCATAAAGTCACTTGCTTGTTCTACTGACATACTTAGTTTCTTTTGAATCAGAAAAAGCATACAGCTTATTTGTTCTTCTGTATCTAAGTTACCTTGTGCAAACTCTGACATGATGAACTTCTCTATTGTTCTTTGTTTAATCACTGATACCTTCATAATGCTTATATCTTTTAATTGTTATTACTTCGTTTCTGACGATGCAAATATAGTATTTCGCGTAACAAATAATACTATTTGTATAGTTAATAAATTATAAATATATTATTTTATGTAACATATAATAATTATATAAGTATATTTGTATCATGGAAAAGGAAGATAAAAGAAGAGTTATACACGTAGAAATGAAAGCAACTGGTAAGCATAGGTACTTTGCTTCACCTGCTGCCATCTATGATGTATTTTCAAGCCAAGAACTTGGAATTGCCCGGCAGTCGCTTTTGAACTACTGGCAAAAGACGGAAGAACCTTACGAAAATGCTTTTTGCGTAATCAGAAAAGGAGAATTGGAACGAAAAACTAAAATAAGAAAGGAGATATAACATGAAAGAAAAATTAATTGTAACTGCAAAGTTTGGAGAAGTAGTATATCAATCGGAATCTGCTCCATATAATTCAAACGCACATCAAGAGCAATATGAATCATGTATCAAATCTATTTACAACCAAATGAAGGATGATGGGCGGTATGAAACAAAAAACGCTTATGTATATTCTTATGAAATTAAGAAATGTGGAATATGAGTTGGAGGAATATTAAAAATAATATTTGGTTTCAAGGTATATCTTGCTCATTAATAGCATCCTTTATTTGGTGGTTAAAGGATTTTGCAACAATAAATATCATCAATAAAATACTATTATTTCAAATTCCAATTTGGTTAATATTAATTGGAATAATAGCTTGTATTTTTTGTTATGCGGTCTATAAAAACAAATATCATCCCAAAGTTCCTTTTATTGGTTTTACACAAGGGATATATCAAAACCAAAAATGGACATGGATATGGGATTATGACAAAAGAAAGAAAAAATATCATATAAAAGACCTTTCCATAATATGCCCCAATTGCGGACATGGTATCTTAAACATCATTTACAGTGATTATAAATGTGGTAATTGCGGAATTAGCATACCATGGAAGGTATTACAAACATCACCTTCCTCTGTAGAAGCTCAAATTATTAACGATACAAGAAAAAAATATCCCAATTTTGCATCTTTAATCAGCAAGCCGGAGCATTAAACTCCGGCTCATTAATTGATTAGCCCTTTGAATTTCAACCGATTTACGATTTCGGTGTAAAGATACTCTATATCTCCACTGAAATCCCCATAATTCTGATACAGAAACACGACATCCGCGCAATTGTCGGAAATTGTACTCTTTGACTGAATACCCAGTACCCTTGACATTTCCTCACGCAATCCGGCTGTCATCTTACCTCCGGCAAGTGAACTGGGAGAATATAGGTACAGGATAATGAAGATGAACTTCTTCCGTTGGGTAACACTGTCAATATTCGGGGGACATCCTCTTTCATTCAGCAACTCTACGAATATTTTATATATTTCACGGATAAGGCTCTTATCTTTCAAAACAGGCTCTGTCAAAGCGTTTTCTTCTTCCGAAAGTTCAGACTTTTCGATACGAATCTTCTTAATACGAATTATTTTGTTAAAATCCAGTTCCATAACACGATTATTTTAAAAGTAAATAGTATATTTGCATTATAATCGTGTGAGGGAGGATTGAGTGGTCGTGCGCTTGGTTCTCCTTTTTTATTTTACAGACTTATTCTTTTCCTGAATAATACGATTTTGCTCGTTCACCTCCCTACCCCACATTATAGCGGAATAGATAGCACTTGCATATAAAAAAAGTTCCTCATGGCTCACAAGGAACTCCACACGAAGGGCTGCACATTTAGCGTCAGTCCAAATATTTTCATTTCTTTTCATTGTCTATTTGTTAATTTTACAAATCTATTACGTTAATAGTTAACACATATATCCGCTTGCTAAACCATGTTATAAGATGGCTGAACAAAGACTCATAATTTGCATAACTCCCACTAATTCGTACCTTTGCAATGTGTTTTTCATAGTATTAGATTAAGGTTAAACAAAGATTGGCTGTCTGGGAAGATGGCCTTTTTTTATGCCCATTCATAAAATATCTTCATTCTTATCTCCATACTTATGCTTGAAATAGCTATCTAAACAAGAATACACAGTAACGCAAATTATCAAAATCACCACTGTAAACCAAAACCAATCAAATTCCATATCCTTACTTTACTACATGCCACTCGCTTTCCATAATCACATGTTCACACTTATTACACCTATGCAGATAAGTCGAGAACGGAGCCGTTGTATAGTCTTCAACCGCTATCTCAATGCTACCACATTCAGGGCACTCTATCTTTACCTCTTTGATACCAGGATAGTCCCAGAAAGAAAGCTTTCCTTTCACGTTCTCGATAGGTTTAGCATAGAGAATAGGATTAGCCAGTACCCAATTATAAACTCCTTTCTCCGCCCAAATAGAAGGATGATTCATCACACAGTCTATTATCTCCACACTGCCAATGATTGCGCCGAACTCCCATTTGCCAGCAGTACTTTTCTCCGAAATCAAAGAGAAAGCTTGTTTCATTTGTTCATCGGGCATATTTATCTCAAACTTCTTTCCATGACAGCCACTTGAATGAATCAACACCCTCTGCCCTAAGTATTTCTTAGGACACGGCCAAGTTCGATTCTCGATGTCTTTAATACCGTGGACTATCAAAGATGCCCACGGCTGTTTTATTGTTATTGCTTTCATAAATAGGTTTTCTAAAATTTTATTCTAATTTTGTTCCATAATTTTATTTGTTATACTTTAAATAAGTAGTTATTCACATTTAAATATCAAGCTATATGGAAAATAATGGTGTATTAGATGTCGGAGGAAAATTTATTATTACATACGATGAAGAAAAAAAAGCTGTAGTAATAAGTACTCCCGGCAATAATTTAATTGAAATCAACGATAATTATAAACAGATTCGTCTTGTAGACCAGCATAAGAATGAAATCAAAATGGATAGGGAAGGTATCAGCCTCACATCTACCAAAAATATAACGCTGAAAGCAAAAGGCGACATCACGATGGATACCACGATGAAAATCAGCGGTATCGCCAAGCAGGACATCAGTCTGGAAGGACTGAACGTAAAGGTGCAGGCGAAAATCGGAGCGACCGTTAAGGGCAATGCCACGGCGGAACTCTCGGCAAGCGGTCAGACCACCGTAAAAGGTGCGATAGTAATGATTAACTAATTTAAATTCTAAAACTATGCCTCCAGCAGCAAGAATAACAGACATGCACACCTGCCCCATGCAGACCCCGGCGTTTCCCTCGCCGATACCGCATGTGGGCGGTCCCGTAGTGGGTCCGGGCGTGCCAAACGTACTGATAGGCAAGATGCCTGCCGCCGTGGTGGGCGATATGTGTGTTTGTGCCGGTCCGCCGGACACCATCATCAAAGGCTCGGCAACGGTGATGATTGGCGGCAAACCCGCCGCACGCATGGGCGACAGCACGGCGCATGGCGGCTCGATAGTCAACGGATGCCCCACGGTAATGATAGGTGGATAAATATTGAAGCCATCCTCTTGATAGCATCAATAACTTTATATCCATTTTCATTCATGTTTTTATTAGTTATGAATTGATTCACCACAGATTACACAGATTCAGATTTTATTGATTATCTAATTAATAAATCTGTGTAAGCTGTAGTGAGTATTATTCTTTTATTCCGTTCACTATTATCCTCGGAGATACACATCTTGCACTATGATATCTTGATGTAATATGCTTTTTGATGAATGTTCATAATTCTTCTTGCTTCATAAAACACATCCAAATTGTTTTACTCTGCCTACCGGTAGTATGTCCGAAAAGTGGTTTGAACGGGATAACGGACAAAACTTCCGCGGCTTTTATCTCGCTTTCATTCCACTTGAATATGAGTGTACCGTTAGGCTTCAAGACGCGCATACACTCGGTAAATCCGTCATGTATGAGTGACTGCCAGTCTTTTGGCAGTTTACCGTACTTCTTTGCCATCCATGAGGTTTTACCAAGCGTTTTAAGGTGCGGTGGGTCAAGTACTACCATGTAGAAGGAATTATCTTCAAATGGAAGATTGGTGAAATCGGCCACAATATCCGGTTTCACTTCTATGGTTCTTACCTTATCTCTGTCCTTTGCCGTGACTGTTTCAGAGCGTTTATCCACGAACAAAACGTTTGGATTTTGCTTGTCGAACCAAAACATCCGGCTACCACAACAGGCATCTAATATGAGTTTTTCAGCTTCCATTATGCTACCTCATTTAATTTATTCAATCTCAATTCTCTTAACTTCTCACATAATGCTTCGGTATTCTTCCTTGCTTGTGTCACCTCTACTGCGTTACCGATGAACTTCTTTTGGTCGGCTTGCGTGCCAACCAACACATAATCTTCCGGGAAGCCCATGATACGTTTCAGTTCGGGAATACGGAGCATTCGCATTTTTATATCCACTATTCCGTACAATGCCATGAATTCCTTTATCTTTACCGTCATGGGGCTATCGGTCTCATAGATTTCAATAGCCACTTGTCCGGTTTCAGTTGCCACCAAGTATGGCGGCATCTTATCCATACGGGCTATGAGTGTGAAGCAAGGATTGTCAACTGAACCGCCTGCCGATTGAAACTGCGGGTTCATCAGATAATGCCACTTTCGATTAGCTGTGATAGTTTGAGACGGTTCTTCTATGCTACTTCCGATATTGGAGAAAGCGGTATTCATTATCCACGGCTTACAACTAATAAGATTGTACTTAGGGTTGGCAGTAATGCACCCCAATGGGCATTGTAATGAAGTTGGCTTACTTTGCCCGTACTGCTGGTCGATAAATCGTGGAGTTATCAAATTCTGCTTTGGTGTAGTAGTAACAGCCGGACACGGCGAATTTATATCAGATACTTGTCCCCCGCCTGAATACTGATTCATGAAGAACGGAGACACAAGTGATAACCTGTCCTTTGTCAATATTGTTGGGCAAGGTTTGTTTATGTCCTTCCCAGCATCATTGAAATTGTACGAACACATAAAACGGCTTTCTATCAGAGAAAAGCGGTCTTTCGTTGTAACGGTTGGTGCAGGTTCATCTACGCAATGATTATGCCCGTTCCCGTAATAAGCCGAAATAAAGGCATGATGGTCTTTGCAAGTGATTGCTCCGGCAGGGTCTTCAACGGAAACATTCTTGCTTTCGGGGTGTCCGCTGAATTGCTTTGAGAGAAAGCTCACTTGTACCTTCGCAAAGCGGTTTTCAGTAGTCAATACTCCACAAGGTTCATCAATGGATTTGCAAGTATCTTGCGGTCGAACGGTATTATACCTGGAAAGGAAAGCATCCTTGCCACCTGCCACGAACTTGATAAGACCGGCATAGATGCGTTCAAGCGTTTTCTCTGCCAAAGGTTTTTCCCGGAAGATGGTAGTACCTTCATCAGAGAAATCAAGGACATCTTTGACAGCTTTCCACGGTTCTAAAGCACCATTTGCTTTTTGGCGTTCGTATTCTTCAAAGATGATAGGCAATTGACGATTTAGAACTTCACTCCCTTTTGGATATAACTTACTTCGGGGTGCGTGTGTTGGTTGCGGGAATACTATCGGCAGACCTTTCTTAGCAAAGATACCGAAGAAGCGTTTTCTCGTAGTATAAGCTCCGAAGTCAGCGGCGTTCAGAATCCGGTGGTCGAAGTTGTAACCGTACTTCTTCACGTTACGCACCCACTTCTGATACAAACGTCCCTTATCCATGCTGATTGGCTTCCCGTATTCATCCATATCACCCCATGACATGAACTCTTCCACATTCTCGATTTGAATGTAGTCTGGGTCTATCACGTCAATGTAGCGGAACAGATGTTCAGCCAGTGTCCGGCTATCGGCATCACGGGGCTGACCGCCTTTGGCTTTGCTGAAATTAGTACATTCAAGCGAAGCATGAAGCATTATCATAGCGTCCGGATAGAGTTCACGGATACGGTTAACGATTGCCTTGATTGGGGATAGTTCCAGTGTCCGGATATCCTCAATAAAATGGAGCGCATCCGGTATATTGGCATCATGGGAAAGAATAGCGTTCTGATCGTGGTTCACACAACATACGACCTTTGCACATCTATTGCCATTCAAGCGGGCTTCTTCCACGCCTTCGGACAAACCACCGGCACCACAGAACAAGTCTATGACAAACAATTCTATATCGGACAGACCTTTCAGGCTTTCAAGTATTTCTTTTAGTGATTTCATACTTCCACCTCCTTTGCTTTCCAATCAGCAGGCACTTTCGCCCATTTCCTGAACGCCTTATCGAACTCTTCCAAATCAGAGAACATATCCATCTTTGATTTCTCTGTTTCAACAAGAGTAGCAAACTCCTTGAAATATTTATCGGCAACTCTCACGAAATCATTATGCAATTTCTTCAAATCTCCGAGTAACAGACCGTTTTCAGCCATTAAGTCGCTCGCTTCTTCTACGAGGTCGTTAGCTTCGCAATTTAGTAGCTGTGCTGCGGATAGAAGCATATTCATTCTATCCATACTACCATTGGCTATGGCAGCATTAATCAGTTGTTTTTTGGGTTTCATAATCGTGTATCAAATTTATTTTCTTAAATAATAATTACATATTCGACCATATCTATCACAGGCGCAGACACGATGCCCTTTTATGGAACAATAGGCAGAGTTTTCACCAAATGACGAAGCGTGCTTGCAACCAGCACAGTGTACAGGGACTGCGGAAGGTGTTTCTTTCTTCTTTGCCATATCAGAATGGATTTTCATCTTCTGCGTCAACAATCGTATTTCCTGATAATGGAACAGAATCGAGGTTGTAGAAGCCGGTCGTGCAAGCGTTGAATCCGCAGATAAAACGGAGTATTCCTATGTTTCGCCCCTTAGCAATATCTATCATAGACGTACCTCTTGTCTCTACGCTCGAAAAACCACTTGGGTAGGATTTATTGTACACTTCTGGACGATAGATAAGAATGACCACATCGGCAGCTTCGGCTATCTGCCCACTATCTCGCAGCCGTGCAAGAGAAGGAACAGGATTGTCCTTATCTCTATTAAGTTGAGAAAGGGCGATAATCCAAATATCAAGCTCTTTAGCCAAGTTCTTCAACCGTCTTGCCACGTCACCCATCTGCTGCTCCTTGTTGGCTCCTTTCATGTTCACATTTAGGATTTGCAGATAGTCCACTATCGCACCGTCAATTCCATACTTCAATTTCATGTATCGGATGGAGGAAATGATAGTGTCTATATTCGATGTGCTACGGTCGTCAAAGTATATTCCTTTCCCGGCAATCTTCCCAATCCCCCTGTCTATGGATTGTATTTGTGAACCGGTCAAGCGTGAATACATGATTTCATTGGCAGGAACTCCGCTTTCCATAGATAGGATGCGAGCCGCTATCTGCTCTTTTTTCATCTCCATGGAGTACATGGCAATCTTTGCGCCATGGTACGCTGCATTCCGCATGATGGAGACTGCGAGCGATGTTTTTCCTTGGGAAGTCTCACCGGCAATGATTATCAGGTCGGATTTCTGGAATCCTCCCGACTTGGTATCAATCTTCTCAAACCCTGTTGGAGTTCCTGTTAGCGGCTTGCTGCCGGAGAGGTTTTCATTTATCATCTGATAGACACTTCTCAATCCGTCGTTAATAGTTGAGATGGTAGTGCTGCTTGACTTGAACAGGGAGGACAAATCATCGTTCACTTTTTTAGTGATATCCTCAATATCCTCGGATTCAGTGTATGAGTTTGATACGAGGTATTGCCCAATGGTGTAGAATCTCCTTCGTATATGCAAGTCTTGAAGTCTGCACGCGTACTGATATAGGTCGAACGTGTGGCATGAGATGATTTTCATATACTCCACCATGTCAAACTTCACTCCATTGGCTTGTAACCTCCCTTTGACCGATATAAGGTCTGCGCGATCGCCGGAAGATACAATTTGTAGTATTGCTTTATATATCTCTGCGTGAAAGGGATGGTAAAAACACTCTTCACACAGCAATTCTCTTACCTGTTCTATCGCATCACGCTCGGCAATGATGGTGCCTAAGACTACTTTTTCAGCATCCTCATCCCTTAATTGTACATTATCCATATTCTTTTTTTGCCCAATTCAATACCGTCCTGTAAAGGTTGGTATATCGTTTACGTAAGTCTTTTCGGTTCTCTATCTGCTCGATGATGTCTGCTATCTGTTTCCCGGTATATTTCTCTTTGAGTTTTAGGAACTCGGCTTCTGTAATTTGAGAAGAGAAGTTTTTAGGGTTACTACAGTAAGGAGCTTTCCGTTTCAACCAATCATTGAATTTCAGAAAATCGGGATTTGAGGAGACGGGTGAAGAAGCCTTGGCTTCTTTCTTATCTCCGTTAGGAGATTCTTTCTTATCTTCCTTTTCCTCTTCCTTTTCCTCCGTTGTGTTCACGTCGTTATCACGTCGTGTTGACGTAGTGTTTACATCGTCAATATTTAATGCCTTGTTAATCAATTCTTTTACTACATCCTTTCCAATGTAAGATTTATCGTATCTCTTATCAAGGACTTGATGACTACGGAATGTGCGGATAACGTAGTAGCTTTCTTCTGCGTGAATAATAGGTACTAACATCCGGGCATCCACTAAGGAATCTATCCACTTTTTTATTTCAGATACACGTAAATTTTCATCGTAAGGAAATATTTGAGATTTGAGTAATGCGGCATTACCCTTGATAACTCCAAAGTCGTCTGCGAAATTCCAGCAGCCAATAAAGAATAACCTGCATGGTATTGGCATTTTCCCTATCTTTTCATCTTCCCAAAATTCCGGTTTGATTGTCCTTATTCGTGCCATATAGATATTTTATTAGGTAATACAGATTAACTTCTCCGCTTATCGGACATTTCGGGATGTGCTCAATATCACTAACTACTTCTTTTATGCTTTTTTAAAACCTTACGTTAGTTAATTGTCTTCCATTAGAAAATACCGCCCATTTACCGTTACCACTGTCGTGTAATCGCAAATCAGACACCTCTCCGAAACGCTTGATATTTCCACATAAATCCACAACCCAACCACATTCCTTAGATGGGTGCGGACGAATAGCCCGACCGACTATCTGATACCACATCGCAAGTGACATCGTAGGACGTGCCATAACGACCGTATCAAGCTCTGGATAGTCAAAGCCAGTCGTGAGTACCCCGACATTGGCAACGACCGGGATTTCTCCTGCCTTGAACGCTTCAAGTATTCTTTCACGCTCACCTTTGGGTGTGTCACCCGAAACGATAGCACAACCGGGTATAGACCACGCAAGCCGTTCTGCTTCCTCCAAAAATCGGGTAAATACCAAAATTCCTTTCCGTTTACCTCCTGCTTTTGGATTCATCAACCTTTGGACGATATGGACGAGATAGCCGTAGAAGTCTATCCGTTCATATTCCTTCTGTACCGACCTGTCTGTGTAGTCGGCACCAGTAGTATTCATTTTCAAGTTTTGTTCGTTCCATCCTGAAGGATTCATCGGGTAATAGTTCAGCTTCGCCAAGTAGCCCATATCTAATAGGGTCGATACCTGTACATAGTAAATGACCTCTGAAAAGACATGTGGCTTCGTCCGTGTGATAAACTTCAACATAGAACCGAAATCACGGCTGGAGCTTAGACGGTATGGGGTCGCCGTCAATCCTAAGACCTTGCACTTTACTGCATCGAAGAAATCCTTATACATTCCCTCTTTGGGGTTTACCAAATGGCATTCATCAACGATGATGTTTTTGAAGTGGGTAAATAATTCGGGATGATTCTTCACGCTGCCGATGGTGGCGAATGTGATACGGCTTATCTCCTTCGAGTTGAAGGAAGCCGAATAGATAGAACAGTCAAGAATACCGTATGAACATAGCTTCTTGAAATTCTGCTCGAGTATCTCACGTGATGGCTGGAACACCAAGGTATGTCCGTCAAGCCTTGCGGCTATATCCGCAATGATAAGGCTCTTTCCGCTGCCTGTAGGCAAGACCATGATAGCATTTGTTTTCTTCGCCTTGTTGTTGAAGAAAGAAACGGCTGCATCAGAGGATTTCTGTTGGTAATCACGTAGTTTGTACATATCAATCTATAAACTCTGTATTATCATTCACTTGCGCATCATCACACACCCTAACCGCAACATTTCCATTGGGTTTTAGCCTACATTCTTGGATTTCCCTTGTTTCAATAAGCGTGAAAGAAGCGTGTGTGTTGTTAGAGTGCAGGTACTCACCATCCCAAGTCCATATTCCTCCATGTATGTCCTTGAATGTACCTATATTGGGATTCAATGTTTGCAGTATCGCTTTGCGACCTACATTGGTCATGGCAACAAATCCGCTATGGGTTGGATTCATTTCTTTTACTTCCTCATATAGAGTATTGTCAAGCTGTTTTAGCCATAAAAGGAATTTCGGCACTTCCTTGTCTTGGTAATCTTTTATTCTCCCTCCAAACAAAGCATAGGGAGTAAAATTGATGATTTGCTTGGATATAAACTCTGCATTAAAATACTCTCGTTTAATAATCGGTTTTTCATTTGCAAAATAACTACCTCCAACTATAAACTCTATATCTTTATTTAATCCCAAGTATGAAATTGGGATATAGACCAAATCCATAAAGTATTCCAACTTTTTGGGCTGTGCCAATTTTGAATTATATACATCTTTATGTTTCTCTTTAAATTCGTTTATCCATGAGTGGAATTTACTTGCCATTCTTGAATATCCTACAACCCGACCTCTGCTTCCATGAGGACAATAATCAAAAGCGACACAATTACCTTTTGCGTACAACTCGCATTTTTCGGGACATTCGCAGTAGATAATATGACCAATTGCTTTTTCTGATTTCTTTTGCTTGAATAGTGCGTTTGCTGGGTTCCATACCCATGCGTCAATTTCTTTCTTCATAACCCTTTCTCCTTTTTTAATTTTTCCACCAAAGCAGAATAGTATTTGATTAATTCCTTACACTCAAAATCCGTGTAATGCTTAGAAGTATTCTTTGCTCTATATTCAACTAAATCAACTCTTTGCTCTCCGATTTGGGATATAAGTCCACGTCTATACATTTGCGCATTGCCTTGATTGAATATGTTGCAAGCCACACATTGCGGTCGGCAGTTATCTTCATCAAAACGTGTTGACATATACCGTCTTGACATATAATGCCCATTCTGTATTTCCTTCCAATGCTTGAAAGAACCGCAACTTATACACTGGCACATTCCATTCGGCATTGCATATTTAAGCCGGATATACTTTGAGAAAACTTCATCCAGTTTCTTTTTGTAATCCGGCTTCTTCTTTACTGTTACCCCTGCTTTATCGAACAGAGGCAAAGGCTTGTCTTTCTTTTTAGCCTTAGTTCTTTTTATGTAGTATGGCATTCTACTATTGGTTTACATAGTTCAACAACTCGTTTGCAATCCTCTACATCAAACATCCCAATATGGCAAACTTCACGAGGGATATTCAGTTGGTTAGATAACCATAAGTAAGCCTTGCTTCTGTTTGAGGTATTGGGAATGTGTTTCTTCCAAATTTTATTGATTAATCTTGTCTTGGCTATTTGGTCGAAATAGAAATGGGCTTCTTTCTTGGCTTCCCTTAGTTCTGCATTTGCCAAACGTCCTAATGCTTGGTCTGTACCCTTATGTACACCAACGTAAGCTCTACAATCACGACATAGATAAATCATGCCGTAAGAACGTCCATAGATAATAGAGCTATCTATAAATTCGGTAGGCTTGCCACAATAGGGGCAAATCTTACCTGCTATAATTTCATCCATAATTTTCCAATAAAAAGTCCCGAAGCGTATTCTCCGGGGCACAACCATAATTCACTAACCCTTTGCCATTGATGTGTGGCTCACATTATTCCATCGGGAACACTATCTGTATGCGCATTACAGAAATATCCATTTGCAACTGAATACTTTCATGTTCCCTTTCCAACACAAGTTTGTGGAGAAACCCGGACTCGAACCGGGACGAACTTTCTGATTTGAGTAACCCTTCCGGCTGGGTAAAGTTCCAGTACTCTTCGTGCGTCTGCCATTCCGCCACTTCTCCATGTTTGCCCGCCATATCTTCACAGACCTTGCAGGCAGGTTAACAAAGTTATTCCATATAAGCCATTGAAAACTCTTTCGGGATGAACCGATCAACAGGGATAGGTTTAGCGGATTCAATAGCCGCATGAATTTCTCTCTTATTAAACTCATGACCTTTTTCTTTGGCTTGCTTCTCGCATTCATCCTCCTTGTTTTTGAGATAGTGAGTAATAAGCATCATCGCCCTATCAACATTGAAGGTGTTCACGACAAAGGTTTGAACCCTTTCTTCTTCATCGAATGTAATTTTCGTTTCAATTTGATAGAACTTCTTTTCATCCGGCTTGCTTTCTTCATCCTCACTTTCTTCATCCATTTCTTCGAGAGCTTCTCCCATTGTTATTTCGTCTTTGAGGTAAGCGACAGCCACATCATCGACTTTACGCTCTTTCAAATTGTCCGTAAGGATAACGCAGGAATCAAATTCTTTAGCCATCGTAATGGTGAAGCCCGCCTGATAATTAAGTTCAATGTAATCTTTCAAGATAAGGCAGACATTCTCCAGCCCGGTGGCATAAAGCAGGAATTTGTACTTCTTATCGCATATCTGTGCTTGTGCAAGATAGGGATATAAGAACTTGTTTTCGTTCTCAAATGCCAAACGTTTCTGGTTGCTGACTTCCACTTCCTCGATACCATCTGCTTCCATACTGAAACGAATTTTCGCCAAAGTGTCTTGGTCTATCAGCGTACCACGGTCGAAAAGAATTTCATTCCGTTCGATGGTTACTGTTTCACCGGTATCTTCATCAATGAAAGATTCCTCCCATGTTTTTAGAACACGTTTAGCGAGATACATATTAAGCATCTGTTTGGGGTCAGACGTTGTGTAACGTCTTTCTGTTTTTCTTGTTTCTATCATAACTAAATAAATTCTTGATTTCTTTGTATTTCCTGCTGAGCGTATATCAGCATTTGATGTTCGTTTGCGGCAGGAAGATAGATACCTGCCTGTGCCGCGCTCCAATTACGGAAACGGTCAATCGAAAGGGTCATTTCTCCCGTGGTCAGCTCGGCAGAGCTTCGCAAGTAGGTTACTTCCTTGCCTTTCTTGTTGACCGTTTTACGCTCAAACAAATCACGGTTGCAAGTCCGTTTGTAGAAGTCAATTTTAGCTTCGTCAAGGCTGCAACCGTACTCACTACCAAAGAACCCTAAAAGAAGATGTAAATAAGAGTTCTGTGCAAGCGTGCGGTTGGGTAGCTTCTTCTTCACTTCCACCACCGCCCGCTCCTTAAACAGCTTGTTTACATACTCCTTGAACTTGGGTACTTGGTATTCATTCTTCAAGTCGAAAATCATACGCTAAAAAGGTAAGTCCTCTTTTTGCTCAGGAACAGGCGGTGGGAAGTTCTGCGGCTGTTGCTGGTAGGTCGGCTGTGGTGCCGGTTGCTGAACAGGTGCCGCCTGCTGCGTCTGCCTCGGTTCAATCCGATAAGGTTGCACACGGGTGAAAATCTGCTCCACACCGTCCTTGTTGCGGTATCTTGTGCCTTGCACGTCAAAAGAGATGGTGACCACTTGCCCGACTTGAAATTTGTCAAGTTCGGCGCATCTGTCACCGATAAACTCCAGCATGGGAGTATTCTCAAAGCCACGCTCACCTGTATAAGGGTCGAAGCGTGTACAGTCTATTACAATACCTCTCTTTATGATGGTCTTTGAACCGTCTTTCGTGGGTATCTGCTGGGGTGGATAGATATAGAGTATCTTTCCTGTAAGTTGGTTTGCCATATTATGATACTTTTAATGTTACACTTCCTACGACTGGAGTATCTTTTAAATATTCCTTATATAGTTCGGGATAATCTTTCTCAAAGGCTTTCTTGTCGAAGTCTTTACGGATTGAATCTTTCTTTCGTGTGAAGGAGATTGAATCACCTTTCCAACTGTACGCTCCAGCTTTTACCATTTCTCTCATAACCCCGTCTGTAAGCTCTTTCTTTTTGTTAGCCCAATATCTACATTGACTGTCAATATCAATAATAGATTGCTCCATTTCACGATAAAAAACAGGCATCGAGTTGTCATTATCGATTATATTGTATGGATTGTCAAACTGGATACCTTTCACATCACAATCCATAAGGTCTATGATAACCTCTTTCGGAATCCGCTCCACATCTACCAATTCAGCTTTATCACCTCTTAAATAGATGGCGAATAACCTGCCTACTTTTACATTTGGATTCTGTAATTCAAAAAGGTAAGCATAAACAGATAATTGCCACCGCACATATTCCTTGTCGAGTTTGTATGTGGTCTTTATATCACCTAAATGATAAGTGTTCTTATCCTCTCTGTAAACCTTATCTATACAACTTGCATAATGCTTGTTGTCAGACACAAGATATTCGCTGGTTTCGTATTTAAGGCTGTATTTGTCTATTAAATACTTATAGCCTGTCACTTCTTCCGCACCCATATCTACACCCATATCATCAAAGATTTGACACTGTGAATGTATTAAAGAGCCACGTTCAGCTGCCTTACGAACAACATTCTCTGGAATATTGTCATATTTATTAGGGAAAAGTTGTCGAGAAATCATCCCGGTAATTCCCTCTAATTGAACACCATCCAAAGTGTATGAATGGTGTTCCGAATCAAATATTACTTCTGATTTATGCAACATTTTTCAACTTATCAACTTTGTTATTTACTGCATCAACGAATGCCTTTGTTTTTCCAAGAATAGAACGATAGTTATCACACACACCTTTGAGCACATCAAGGGAGGTGGCGGCATTGACTTCTTGGAGAGCTATTGCCAACGTTTCTGTTTCTTCGGATTTTGCTGGTTCTGTCTTAGGCTTTAATATTTTTCCCATTTCGTAACGAATGTTTCCCTTGTTATCTATTATTACAAGAGAGTTTATTTCTCGTTTGTCGTTATATCCAATGGATTTAACCTTAAAAGAAGTCTTGATTTTATTTTGGGCATTCAAATCATCTTTAGTGATGTTTACCCAAATGAATGGGGCTGTGTAAAGCTCCCTGCCTATTCCGAAGTTGAAGCAAGCGCGCTTGAACGCATCGCTGGCTTGTCCTTTTTCTTTTTCCGTATAGCTTTCCGTTCCAACATCTTGTTTGGTAATCCACATCTTCTTATCATCATCCCATACAGACACATTGCAATATAGGTTTCCATCTATAACCTCATGGCTTCTCGTCCAATTCATTGAGCCAAACGTTTCGTCCAATAGGCGCATATCGCACCGTGCATCCTTATATAAAAGTATTGAGCATCCGTTTGCGTTTAGATTAACAGTCGCCACCCTTGCATCTATTTCGTCTGCATTTAGCAATCTTATAGGATTCATAATCGTAAAATTTAAAGGGTTAATTATATTCTCTGTTCTTTAGGTTCTTGTGCATAAAGAAATACATCCGAAGCATTAATTGCATAAGGAGACATCCTTGCACTTCCGGTCTTTTCAGCTCTGATTTTCTTTTCCCTTATCAGCTTCTCGAGTCGGTATCTTCCACCTACAAAACCTTGCGCCTGCTCCTTATTTAAGGATATGTTGCTTCCGACCCGATATAGGGTGCTTAATTTTGATTCTGCGCTCATTCTAACCTCCTTACTCTTTCTCTCGTTTCAATTCTTACTTCTCTTCCTTTTCTCATTTCGCTTTGTTCGTAATAAAGCGAAAAAGAGAAGACGCATAACAGGCTACAAGCAACCGACACCCGGACAATAGGTGCAAAATCCATCGTGAATTTCATTCCGCTTATCCGTTCATAGAGCATTGTAGCCAGTTCCCTGCCGTTCCTTATATGCAGAACCTCAAAAGCCTTTTGTAGCTGGTTGTTTATCGTACTGATAGCCCTGCATTTCAGATTGGCAATTTCTTTCTTTTCATACCCCTGTGCGTACATTCGTGCTGTAATCTCGCATTCGGGGGTGAGTTCTGTAAACACCCGTTCCATAATCGTGTAGTTAATGGGTTACGATACTCTTTTTGCCCTAATCACACCTTCTTCCTTGATGATGACCGCTTCCCATATTTTCCCTTCCAAATACCCTTCTTGGTTCAGTAGGGTTCTATAGTTCTGGACGGTTCTCATACGCTTTATCGGAAAATCCTTGTGCTTCCCTATCGGGATTTCCCTAAGTTCTTGCATAATGCTTTTCTGTTCCATATACATAAAATTTAATTGATGATTTGTGGACGTTGACGGACTCGAACCGCCAGTCTCCTCGAATGAGGTGTGTTAGCCATTACACCGAACGCCCAGATAGGAAAGGTGCGCTATTCTCACGAACGGCACACCCAGTACAAACACAAAATAAAACACGACAAAACAGTTAATACTAATACTTTTCCTGCAACTCCAGATAAGTCATTATTGTGAGTATAACAGATAAAACGAACATTATAGATACCAGTGTTACACCTGCCATATACATAGGATTGTCCTTAATAATTGCATGACACAACATCATCATTATACATATTAGTATAACTAATGATAAAGAAAACATAATAACTTTCATAACATTGTCATTGCAACTAATTCGTCACTATAGAACTCTACAAAATCATGCTTCCCGAATTCTACCATGATTTTATCCCCATTGATGGCGCAAATCGCCCCAATTTTACTTTCCCATCCGGGATGCTTACATTTCACGGGCATACCTATATATGGCATACGTGGTTTATACATACTTTTTCCATGATCGTGTGATTTAAAATTTCACCGCCCGTACAAGGGTGAAGTAAAACGGTGCGCACTTCGTTTTACCCGTGGCTTTTAGTACGGCAATAGCACTAACCTTTGCTGCGGTGTTGTTCCCCTGAACCTATTCGATTGGCAACATCACGTTATTATCAGGGGATTTTCTTAATTTTGAGGTGTCAAATCAAAAAATTAAGAAATATGAAACAGTTTATTGAAATTCCCCAAGGGGAAGAGATTGTATTGATTAATGTAAATCACATTTCAGCCATTGAAACTGTCACATTCGGAGAAAAGCAATTATGTAAAATTTATGTATCTACTCCCCATCAACGGGATGGTTGGGTTGCTGAGACCGGATGTCTAATAATCCAATCCAAGTTTTCAATCTCTCATCTTCGCCAGCTGATAGAAGAAGCTCTTTAGAAGTCTTACCGTCAAGAATGAACTCTACCCAGGCTTGAACAGCTTGGGTAGTTGAGTGTGTACCTACTTTCAGAAGAAGTTCTTTGCGTAACTTCTGTTCTTTTCTCTTTCTGAAATACTGAAGTATTCTTTTAATCATAAATATAGTGATTTAATTGGGTTCGTTCCCGTGAGCGTTCCGATGGTAGCCTTACTACTCTCAAACATCTATTGAGAGCCACGGGATATATTTTAGACCTTTCAGCGATACTTGTTCCTAACCAAGCATACTTCAATACACTAAAGAAAAATTGATGAGCTGAAAGTAAGTTCATTTCAAATTAATATAGTCTACTGCCAGTCACCGCATCCCTGCTATGGCAGCTTCTATATTTCGTTATCTTTGGTTGACCTAAACGGCTTATGAATTACACCGCAAAGGTTTTCACATACTTGTCAAAGAACTAATCAAAGAACCCTACCCAGTTCTCGCTACTGGTTGCCGTTCAATCCGTCAGTAGGGCTGTCGTGCGTGATATAATCGTGTGATTAATCATCATAAAAGAACTTCTCACCCGGCTTTCTGAAAAGCCTATAACTTGCATACAAGCAACCCAATACTATCAATGCCTCTATCATACTGCCATTCTATCAAGTTGAAACTCTATGTAATCAATCTCTTCTTGAATAACCTCTAAGGCTTCTTCTTTCGTGTCTGTATTGCAAAATGCGCACGCTTCTGCATCAGACATTTTATCCACCTTATCAAGGTCTATGCAAGCCTTATCCAGAGCCTTTTCAAATTCGTAGGCTTCTATGCTGTCACAAACTCTATACTGTCTCATATCATGCAATCTTTAAAAGGTTAGCTTTCTTATAGCATCTGAACTCTTGGCGCTCTGTATCAAAGTAGGTCTGGACGGTATCATTCTTTGCTCTTTTGTCAGTGCCGGTAATGGCAGGCATCAGCTTTTCATTCAAAGTACCATAAGCTTCGCGTACAGAACCATCCACTTTTTGAAAGTAGAACTTTACAATCTTGCTTTTCATCTGCAATTTTAATTTCATGTTAGCCCAAGCAACCTTTAATGCTTCTGACATCGTGAAACCGTTCTTACGAACGAACTGCCATGCAAGGCTCATAACTTCATGTAAAAAACTCTTCGTGCTCATAATCGTGTGATTTAATATGTTTATACTATTTGCCATGCCAATCATTTAGCTTATCTTTGCTATGTGATTGATTGATGATGCAAAGATATGAACTTTATTCATATAATCAATACTATATATGAACTATTTTCATATATAAACGGTTAATTTATGTTTCATGGCTGTAAATCAAGAATTTAAAAACCTAATCAATAGGATTAAATATGAATATTCACTCAATCAATCCCAAATTGCTGATAGATTAGGGGTTAAAAAGACATACTTATCTGATATGATAAATGGTCGCGTACCGTATAATGAAACAATGAATAAAAAAATCAATGATGTTTTCCCTTTGCCGCCAATGAACAAAGTTCACATACAAAAAGAAGACACATTGGAAATCTCGACCTCCGACATTAAAGAAGGTGACTATTCTGGAACATTGGTTTATGATATGGATGCAACTTGCGGAACTGATGGTAGAGATATTTATTTCACGCAGGAAGATATTATAGGTTCAGTCAACTTGCCAGGCATTAACAAGGAATCTAAAATAATACGTGCCAATGGTGACTCTATGGAACCCAAAGTGTACGATGGTAACATGGTTGTTATTCGCGAGATTCATAATTGGGATGATATATTTTATGGTCAAATGTATCTCATACTATTAGATGAATACAGGATGATTAAATACATAAGGCGATACGAGCAGGATGAAACAAACTATATTATCCTTCGCAGTGAAAATCCGCTATATGATGATATAAAACTCCATAAAAATAAAATAAGAAAGTTGTTTGTGGTAGAGAATGTACTGTCTGTTAAAACCCAACTATAAAACATGAGATTCAACCTATACACATCAGAATGTTAACCCTTTTATTAATAAAACTATGCCAAACACTCTACAAGAAAGTATGGAAGATGTTAGTTTTGCCTATATGCAAGCCCTTTGTGCATATAACGGATATACACTAACAAAGGTAGAACGGGACAATGATGGTGTAGATGCTACAATCAAATGTAAAGGGTATCCGTGTAACTCTTCAGATTGTAAAAAACGCTCCCCAAGCATTGATATTCAATTAAAAGCTTCATACGTAAAATTCAAAGAAAAAAGAAATGGGGATTACTCCTTTATACTCGAAGCAAAAAATTACAATAATTTGGTTATGAGCGATAGAATGACTCCAATAATATTAGTAGTTTTGCACATGGATAAAGAAAGAAAAAAATGGGTAAAACACTCAAAATCGGCTCTAAAAATAACTAAATGTGCCTATTGGATAAGTCTCAAAAATAATCAGCCGACAAACAATGGAAGTAGTATAACCGTTGTAATACCCAAAGAAAATATTCTATCTTGTGAATGCCTTAAGAAGTTAATGATAAAAGTGTCAAAGGAGGAGGAATTATGAAAGACCTTAAAAAAGCTATAGACCTCATTACAGTAGAAAAGCTTGAAAAAGTTCTTTCTTTCTTAAAATGGCGTGAATTAGACATTTTAATGAATGGAAGAGTACGCCAATTTGTATCTCCGGACGATGAATATGTAGTACTAATACCACTTGTTAAAGAATTCTCTGACTACTACAGAGTGATGGAAGAAACCTTGCAATCCATTGCGTCTTTTGAAAACAGAAATGTAGCTGCATTGATTAATAAAATATTAAACCCATCATATGACATTCAAAAATGGCGTATAGCTAACAATTACACCTCAGATGGAAAAATCCCCTTCTTTAGCATGACAAATACTATAGAAAAAATAAAAGACGTTTTAGCTACAGCCTATTTAGACACCTTAAACCCTACAAAATTCCACAAAAAAGTCTATACAACGGAGGTTAACAAGAATATTTCAGAATACTCTTTTGGACAGACAGAAATAGGAAGTTACATTCTCAATATATTATGTCCTCTTGGAGATTATCAATACACTATCTTTAATCCAACGGAACAAGATATTCCATTAAATCGGAGAATCAATATGCGTTTACTATCCTCGATAGATAGTATTCAAAAAGATTTAAAGAATAATGATAAAAACAAAGTTGATGAAGATGTAGACCAAGGTATATATAGTGTAAACTTTCTCGACTCATTAGTTGATATTTATGACGAAACTAAAAATACAGAAATGGATATAATTGTTGACTGGTGCAAAGATGTCAAATTTATAAATGAGCCACCAATATCTTCTATCAAATTAGAGCCTATATTTATGGATAGAGTTAATTTTATAGCAGATAAATATAGACCTAAAAAAGAAGAAAATATTCAAAAGTCATACTACGGAAAAATAGATAACATCAATGCAAATCCTGATGTCGAAAATAGAGAATATGTACAAATTAGATTAGTAGCCATTGGAGATGATAATAAAAAAGTTAATATTCAATCCAAATTAAATTATGCCGCTTATTATTCCGTAGTTAATACGGCTTTTGAAAGTGGTGCCAATGTAAAACTTTCCGGATTGTGTAAAAATACTGGACGGCAAAAATGGATTGAAAACGGGCATTTAGAATTACTTAATGATTAAGTTGAACTAATAAAACAACAAACTAAATCCCTAAGATTATGATAATCACAACTACTAATAATATAGAAAATTATTCAATAAAACGATACTTAGGTGTAGTAAATGCAAATATAGTTATTGGAGCAAATTTTTTCTCTGATTTTGCAGCATCACTAACAGATGTTTTTGGCGGACGCTCTAATACCTATCAAAATAAGCTAAACGCCATATACAAGGAAGCAATGGCTGAATTAAAAGCAAAAGCTAAATTTTGTCAGGCTGATGCTATTGTTGGATTACATATAGACTTTGACGAAGTTTCCGGTGGAGGAAAATCCATGTTTATGGTATCTGCTTCTGGAACTGCTGTTATGATAGAAAATAACTTTGAAGATAGATACTTCATGTACAAAGCTCTCAGTGACATTCATGACTATTGGAAAAAAGGATTTCTATCAGAAGAAGAATACAATTATGAAAAAGCAAGGATTATAGAAAAGTATAATAGCGCAATTTCGGCAGAGGTTACAGTAGTCAAAGAAACTAAAGAATACGAAGCAAAAAAGTTAAGAGAGCAAGAAGAACAAGAAGCTTATACTAAGAAAGTTCTTGAAGAAAAGCTAATCATAGCAAAGAAGGAATTAGAAAACAGATGCCCATGTTCTGAAGATACCATAAAAGAAACTACACATCTTCAAATACAAGCATCAGACTACAATAATATTCCATATAATACTGACGATTCTATGGAAAGTATAATCGCAAAGTTTATTCGGTTAAACAAAATACCTGAAGCTTGCAAATATTACATGGATGAAACCGGATTGAACGATACAGATGCTATTGAGTTTGTAGTTGACACTTATAAGAAAATAGACCAGATAGACAAAGATGCTTTTGAGAGGCTTCTTAATAAATTGAGGGTATTGAAAAATAAAGGGTTTATTGAGCAAGCAATTAATGAATATCAAAAATTTACCCTATCAGAAAAAAATGCGGCAGAAACATTTATTAATGATTTATAAAATAGACAGATTATGATTGACTTTCTAACCATCGTACTCCTCATATTCGGAGTGATGCAAATCATCCTCTTCTTTAAAGTATGGGGAATGACGAATGACATCAAAGAGATAAGAAATAAGTATCTCAAAAACGAGGATGAGAAACGGAGACAAGAAGCGGAATACGACCCATCTCCCAAAATTAGCGGTGGGTCTAAACCAACGATATAAAACATTTTATTAACATTTCAATTCCACTGCCAAAACGACAAATGTATAGTAGATTGCGTTTTGAGTCTTCGGCAAAAAGAAGGGTAAATATTTGATAATCTGCGTAATATCAAGAAGTTTATTATAGACTTCGTAACGCGTAGGTCGCCAGTTCAAGTCTGGCTAGCGGCTCAATGAAAAGACTGATATCTAAATATCGGTCTTTTTCTTTTTTTTCCAAAATCTTGCTAACTTTGCCCGACTCAAAAAACAACCAGGATTATATGGAAAAGAAGAAGAAAAAAAGAATCCTTCTCGGAGTATTGGCATTTGTTCTGCTCGCAGGCATCGCAGGTGCAGGCGCAGTGTATTATTACCTGTTCGCTCCGCAATTTCACCCTCAAAAGACAACTTACGTCTACATCGACCGTGACGACACGGCAGATTCCATATATAATAAGGTGAAAACACTGGGAAAGCCCAACAGCTTCATCGGCTTCAAATGGATGGCCCAATGGCGCAAGTACCCCCGCAATATCCACACCGGACGCTACGCGATACGTCCCGGTGAAAACGTCTATCATGTATTCAGCCGCTTCTACAGAGGATACCAAGAACCCATGAACCTGACAATAGGAAGTGTACGCACCTTAGACAAACTGGCACGCAGCGTAGGAAGACAGCTGATGATTGACTCCGCCGAAATAGCCGGAGTAATGAACGATTCGCTGTTCCAACAAAAATTGGGATACAACAAAGAGACGATAGCCTGCCTCTTCATTCCCGAAACCTATCAGGTGTATTGGGACATGAGTGTGGACGATTTCTTTAAACGGATGCAGAAAGAACATCAAAAGTTCTGGACTCAAGAACGTCTCAATAAAGCCCGGACCATCGGCATGACGCCGGAAGAGGTATGCACGCTCGCCTCCATCGTTGAGGAAGAAACCAACGACAACCCGGAGAAACCCGTGGTTGCAGGTCTGTACATCAACCGCCTGCATACCGGTATGCCGCTACAAGCTGACCCCACCATAAAGTTTGCACTGCAAGACTTCGGCCTGCGACGAATCTCCAATGCACACCTCACAATTGATTCGCCCTACAACACTTACCGCAACCTCGGCCTGCCGCCCGGTCCCATCCGCATTCCTTCTCCCATAGGTCTGGACGCAGTACTTAACCATACCAAGCACAACTACATTTACATGTGTGCCAAAGAAGATTTTTCCGGTACTCATAACTTTGCATCCAACTATGCCGAGCACATGAGAAATGCAAGAAAATACTGGAAGGCTTTAAACGAAAGAAAGATTTTCAATTAATATTATAATAAAATAAAAGCAAAAAGCTATATTTGCGATTATTATTAAAACCGTGACTAACACTTAAACAATAAAAAATGAGCAAGCAACTCTTACTTGGCGATGAAGCCATTGCACAAGCTGCATTAGACGCCGGACTTTCAGGTGTATATGCCTATCCGGGCACTCCTTCGACGGAGATTACCGAATATATCCAAATGGCACCGATTACTGCCGAAAAAGGTATCCACAACCGTTGGTGTTCCAACGAAAAGACCGCTATGGAGGCAGCCTTGGGAATGTCGTTCGCAGGAAAACGTTCACTGGTGTGCATGAAGCATGTAGGTATGAACGTAGCAGCCGACTGCTTCATCAACTCCGCCATTACCGGCGTTAAAGGCGGTACAATCGTCATTGCAGCCGATGACCCCAGTATGCATTCATCACAAAACGAACAAGATAGCCGCTTCTATGGTGACTTCGCATTAATCCCGATGTACGAACCGAGCAACCAGCAAGAAGCCTACGATATGGTTTACAACGGATTTGCCTTTTCCGAACAAACCGGCGAACCTCTGCTGATGCGTATGGTTACCCGTTTGGCACACTCCCGTTCCGGCGTAGAGCGCAAAGCCCAACAACCCCAAAACGATATTTCCTTCAGCGATGATCCGCGCCAGTTCATCCTGCTTCCCGGCAATGCCCGCAAACGTTACAAACAGCTGTTGCAACGTCAGGATGAATTCATAAAAGCATCGGAAAACTCACCATACAACCAGTACATTGACGGTCCCGACAAAAAGCTCGGTGTCATAGCTTGCGGTATCGGATACAACTACCTCATGGAGAACTATCCCGAAGGCTGCGAATATCCGGTATTAAAAATCGGTCAATACCCGCTCCCCAAGAAGCAACTGATGCAGCTCGTAGAAGCCTGCGACGAAATACTCGTCCTGGAAGACGGACAACCCTTTGTAGAAAAACAACTGAAAGGCTATCTCGGCATCGGCATAAAAGTCAAAGGACGTTTGGACGGTACACTGTCACAAGACGGAGAATTGAATCCGGACAGCGTAGCACGTGCCGTAGGCAAAGAAAACAAAGCCGAGTTCGCCGTTCCGTCACTCGTGAAGATGCGCCCGCCCGCCTTGTGCGAAGGCTGCGGACACCGCGATATGTACACCGTACTCACCGAAGTGCTGCGTGAGGAATACCCCGCCCATAAGGTATTCAGCGACATCGGCTGCTACACTTTAGGAGCCAACGCCCCCTTCAACGCCATCAACTCCTGCGTAGACATGGGTGCTTCCATTACAATGGCTAAAGGCGCTTCGGATGCAGGAGTACATCCTGCAGTTGCCGTTATCGGCGACTCCACATTCACCCATTCCGGCATGACAGGCTTGCTGGACTGCGTCAACGAGAATGCCAACGTAACCATCGTAATCTCCGACAACGAAACCACCGCCATGACCGGCGGACAAGATTCAGCCGGAACAGGCCGTCTCGAAGCTATTTGCGCAGGAATCGGCGTAGCGCCGGAACATATCCGGGTGGTAGTTCCTTTGAAGAAGAACTACGAGGAAATGAAACAAGTAATCCGTGAAGAAATCGAATACCGCGGCGTATCCGTCATCATTCCCCGCAGAGAATGTATCCAAACCTTAGCACGTAAGAAACGAAACAAGTAAAACCATGAAAAAAGATATTATACTTTCCGGCGTAGGTGGACAAGGTATCCTCTCTATCGCCACCGTAATCGGCCAGGCAGCCCTGAAGGGCGGATTATACATGAAACAAGCCGAAGTGCACGGAATGAGCCAGCGAGGCGGCGACGTACAGTCCAATCTTCGCATCAGCGACCGCCCCATCGCCTCCGACCTCATTCCTACGGGCAAATGCGACCTCATCATATCCCTGGAACCGATGGAAGCGTTGCGCTATCTCCCCTACCTCAGTCCCGAAGGCTGGCTGGTGACCAACGAAGCCCCTTTCATCAACATCCCCCGCTATCCTGCCGAGGAAGCGCTCAAGGCCGAGCTTGACAAACTTCCCCACAAAATTGTGCTGAACGTGAACGAAGTAGCCAAAGAAGTCGGCTCTCCCCGCGTTGCCAATATCGTGCTGCTGGGAGCCACCATCCCGTTCCTCGGCATTGATTACCAAAAAGTACAGGACAGCATCCGTGACATTTTCCAACGCAAAGGCGAAGCCATCGTAGAACTGAATCTCAAAGCCCTGGCCGCCGGCAAGGAAATCGCAGAAAATCTGATGTAAATCAAAATTCCAATAACCATGAATGACAAATACTGGGAAGAAGAGATAGAGACCATGCCGCGTGAGAAGTTGCGTGAACTGCAACTTCAGCGGCTTAAAAAAACAATCAGTATTGCAGCAAATTCCCCCTATTACAAACAAGTATTTCAAGAGCACGGCATTACAGCGGACAGTATTCAGTCGGTAGAAGACATCCGGAAAATTCCGTTCACCACCAAAGCGGATATGCGCGCCAACTACCCTTTCGGACTCGTGGCAGGCAATATGCACGAAGACGGCGTACGCATCCACTCTTCCAGCGGAACCACGGGAACTCCTACCGTCATCGTCCACTCCCGGCACGACTTGGACTCTTGGGCGAATCTTGTGGCACGCTGCCTGTACACAGTAGGTATCCGCAAAACCGATGTTTTCCAAAACAGCTCCGGCTATGGCATGTTTACCGGCGGATTGGGCTTCCAGTACGGCGCCGAACGCCTGGGAGCGTTGACCGTACCTGCAGCTGCCGGAAACAGCAAGCGGCAAATCAAGTTCATCATGGACTTCAAAACCACCGCCCTGCATGCCATCCCCAGCTACGCCATACGTTTAGCGGAAGTATTTCAGGAAGAAGGTATCGACCCGGCATCTACCACACTGAAAACGCTCGTCATCGGAGCCGAGCCCCATACGGACGAACAACGCAAGAAGATTGAACGTATGTTGGGCGTCAAAGCCTACAACAGTTTCGGAATGACCGAGATGAACGGTCCCGGTGTAGCCTTTGAGTGCACCGAACAGAACGGAATGCACTTTTGGGAAGATTGCTATCTGGTCGAAATCATCAATCCCGAAACCGGAGAACCTATCCCCGACGGCGAGATTGGAGAACTGGTGCTGACTACCCTTGACCGCGAAATGATGCCGCTGATACGCTACCGTACGCGCGACCTCACCCGCATACTCCCCGGCAAGTGCCCATGCGGACGCACGCACCTGCGTATCGACCGTATCAAAGGCCGCAGCGATGATATGTTCATTATCAAGGGTGTCAACATCTTCCCCATGCAAGTGGAAAAAGTATTGGTACAGTTCCCCGAACTGGGCAGCAACTACCTCATTACCCTGGAAACCATCAACAATCAAGATGAAATGATTGTGGAAGTAGAGCTCAGCGACTTATCCACCGACAACTATATAGAACTGGAGAAAGTACGTAAGGCTATTTCCCGTCAGCTGAAAGATGAAATCCTTGTCACCCCCAAGGTAAAGCTTGTCAAGAAAGGCTCTTTGCCACAAAGCGAAGGAAAAGCCGTCAGAGTAAAAGACTTGCGAGATAACAAATAGCATTTTTGCCGGCACACAGCATTTCCCCGCGTTATTACAACGCAGATTAATCACTTGCGCTGTGCCGGCAATAACCGTCTCCCTCATTGATTTTCCCCTTTTAGTACGTACAAAACATCATTATGCACGAAGCAAAACTTCGTTTTGCAGCTGCGGGCTGTACGGTTTCCATATGCGGGCTGCAGAGCCCGCATATGGAAACCGTACAGCCCGCAATTGAAAAACGAGATTTTACTTATAGTTCTGCTCCATTATACAACTGTCAAAACAAGATATAGAACGTAGTAATGACTATAAAAGCACTGGGAGAAAGGAAGCTATGAAAAGGAGAAGAAAGGGAAAAGAATAAAAGAAAGAGGAACGGTAGTCAACCAAGATTACCGTTCCCCTTTTATAGAAAGCCGCACCGATGATGTGATGAAACTCCGTATGACATGATTTGAGTGCCCGTCCTCTTTGTAATCCACCGACTCAAGAGTTACCCCGAAGGGCGTGGCCCGCCATTAAGAACTGAAGCTTGTCTCGGTATTTCATTAAAATTGATGAGTTTCCCGATCCAATCAATGCGGCTATTTTTTCTACTTCAAAGGTAGTAAGATTATACGAAAGAAACAAGAAAAACAAGAAATTTGTTTGTCTGCACCTCATGTTTTCACACTTCACCGAGCTTACTAAAAACAAAAAGTGCCGATTACGTATTTGTAATCAGCACTTTGCAGGTTTATTCTTTACCTCAGCTTATGCAGCTTTTGCTTTAGCAACAATAGCCTTGAAAGCTTCCGGGTGATTCATTGCTAAATCAGCCAAAACTTTACGGTTAATTTCAATACCAGCTTTGTGCAGAGCTCCCATCAGTTTAGAATAAGACATACCTTCCAGACGTGCAGCAGCGTTGATACGTTGAATCCACAAAGCGCGGAAGTTTCTTTTCTTATTCTTACGGTCACGGAACGCATAAGTCAAACCTTTTTCCCAAGTATTCTTGGCAACGGTCCATACGTTCTTTCTTGCACCAAAGTAACCTCTGGTCAATTTCAAAATTTTCTTTCTTCTTG
>ENA-OWPN01001066-OWPN01001066.1-human-gut-metagenome-genome-assembly--contig:-NODE-1066-length-28780-cov-3.157807_pt1 | contig 28780 bp, 26 predicted proteins | sample MGYA00248266_ERZ651850 | MGnify/ENA primary metagenome ERZ651850 (study PRJEB26924, sample SAMEA4378296) | human gut metagenome | biome: human gut; feature: human-associated habitat; material: faeces... | reverse complement strand
GTATGCTATTACGCCGGAGATGGTATATGCGGCGTATGCCGAAAAAATCAGGAGGCTATGATGGTTGAACTCAATGGCAAGAAGATACTTGTGACATTTTTGATGCACTTGGGCGATCTGACCTTAACGACGCCTTTTATCCACGCGCTGCGGAAAGCTGCCCCTGATGCGCATATTACCATGCTGGTAGACGAAAAATTAAAAGATGTGGTGCTGTTTAATCCTTATCTCGATGAAATAGTCACGATCGATAAAAAAGGCCGCGACAACAGCATTCTGGCCCTGTGGGCCTGTGCCAGACATTTAAGCAGACTGGATTTTGACGTGCTGATCAATTTGCATCCTAATGAGCGCTGCTCTTTTATTGATGCTATGACGAAAGTTAAACTGCGGACGGGGACGACGCATAAAATTTTTAAATGGTTCTGGGATGTGTTTACGCCGCTGGATCGCTCTATGCATGCGGCGGATATGTATTTGGACGTGCTTAAACAACTGGGCGTGCAGGATCTGAGCAATAACGGACTGGAAATATTTCCGGGAGAGGAACATTTTCTTGAAGCGGATCTTTTCTGGCAGGAACAAAACATTGCTGAGCAGGATAAGCTGATCGGGTTCAATATCGGCAGCGCCGTGCCGACTAAACGCTGGCCGCCGGAACGCTTTGCTGAAGTCGCTGATATTTTTGCTGCTAAAGGTTATAAAACAGTGTTCTTTGGCGGGCCAATGGACGAAGAGATGGTGGCGGAAGCGACCGGCTATATGCAAACGCAGCCGATCATTGCTACAGGGAAGTTTGCAATTGGAGGGTTAGCGGCAGCAATGCGTCGCTGCAGTCTGATTATTACTAATGACAGCGGTCCGATGCACGTTGCGATCAGCCAGAAAGTGCCGATCGTAGCCATGTACGGCCCTTCGAATCCCAAATTATATGGGCCATATACTAAAGACGCTGTAATAGTTACAGCCCAGCCGCCGTGTCAGGGATGTGTCGATGGCATGAAACACAGCTGCGAAGATCTGCAGTGCATGACCAGAATGACCGTAGAGCAGGTAGTGGCAGCGGCGGAGGAAATGTTGGAAAAATAAAAGCAGCACAGGTAGTAAAATATATTTGTGCTACTTTTATGAGATGTCAGAAAATATGAGAATATCGAGGGATGCGGATGTTTGACAAGGAGTATTTTGAAAAAAAAGAAATAGTAAAAAAAATATATCGTTTTGAAAATTCACGATATGCAAAAGATAAAAATGATATAATGCATATTTGCTTTAACATAGATATAAATTTTTTCAGACCTACAGGGGTTACTATTACGTCTATATTGGAGAATAATAAAAATATGAACTTTGCATTTCATATTTTTACTGATGCTATAAGTGAAAAAGATTTAAAAGCGTTAGAAAAAACTACTGTCAAATATAAACAAAACTGTTATGTTTATTTGATGGATATGGATCCATTTGCCAATTTTCATATCAAACATTCACGATTCAAACGAGTCAGTTATTTTAGATTGTATATGCCCAAGGTATTAAAAAAAATAACAAGATACTTTTTATATTTGGACGCTGATTTAATTTGTATCAACAGCATGGAAGCATTTAATAAAATAAATTTAGAAGGAAAAGCGTTAGCCGCTGTTTCGGACTTGCCTGATGCTGTAAAAACCAGAAGTGCTTTTTTGGGATTGAAAAGTGGTAAATACCTGAATTCGGGTGTTCTGTGGATTGATACTGAAAAATGGGAAGAAAATTCTATAACTGAAAAAGCATTTAGCTATCAGGGACGTGATCCTAAAAGCTTTACCTGTCACGATCAGGATGTATTGAATTTAGTAATGGACGGAGATATAAAATTTATTGATGAAAAATTCAATCATTTAGGTTTTGATGGAAGTAAAGTGCCTGAAGGGTGTATAATTTATCATTTTTTTGGTAGAGAAAAACCGTGGGATATAGCATTAACAGAATATGATAAAATTTGGCGGCATTATTTAGAAGTATCTTTTTGGGAAAGTATCACTGATCCTTTCCCAGAGCGTAAGCCTGAAAATTATCATAACTTTAAGCAGGCTGGTAAGTTTTTTAAAAAACATGGTAACTGGTCAAATGCCTTAAAGTGTTATTCATGGTATGCTTTTTTAAAAATTAAGATGAAAATAAAATCATAAAAAATAAAGGCGTAAACATTATTGTTTACGCCTTTATTTTATAATCTCCAAAAATTATAACCAGAAGATGTTAGTTCAGATAGGGAGCAAATATTTTTTAAATCAATAAAAACTTTTTCTGAATTTGGCAAGTTCTTAAAAAAGCTGTTCATATCCTGTAAATTCATAGTTTTAAATTCATTATGTGCTACTGCTAAAACCAAGCAATCAATGTTTTGTATATCTTTTAGCTGTTTTAGGTCAATATGATATTCATTTTTGACTTCTTTGATATCAGCCCATGGATCTATGACATCAGGTAAGATTCCATATTCATTTAGTCTTTTTATAATATCAATGACTTTTGAGTTACGAACATCGGGACAATTTTCTTTAAAGGTAATTCCCAAAATTGCAACTTTTGCATTAAGAACTTTTTTCCCGGCTAATACTAACTGTTTAATGATAGCATCTGCGATAAAGGTGCCCATACCATCATTGATTTGTCTGCCTGCAAGTATTATTTGGCTGTGATAACCAAGTTTTTCTGCTTCATAAACAAAATAATATGGATCTACCCCAATACAATGTCCACCAACTAAACCAGGACGGAAACCTAAAGCGTTCCATTTGGTATTCATCGCATCAACAACTTCATTTGTGTCGATGTGCATTTTATCAAAAGCCATCGCTAGCTCGTTCATAAATGCTATGTTAATGTCACGTTGACTGTTTTCTGCCACTTTGGCTGCTTCTGCAACTTTAATGCTGGAAGCACGATATACTCCAGCTTTAATTACAAGTTCATAAACTGAAGCTATTTCGTTGAGTGTTTCCTGATCTATACCAGATACGATTTTTTTTATGTTTTCTAACCGATGAAGTTTATCACCAGGATTTATTCTTTCTGGAGAATAACCAACTTTGAAATCTACTCCGCATTTCAAGCCTGATGTTTTTTCTAAAATAGGAATGCAGATATCTTCTGTAACTCCTGGATAAAAGTAGATTCATAAACAATAATAGAACCAGGAGTAAGGTTGCGTCCTAAGATGGTACTGGCTCCGATAATAGGACTGAAATCTGGAGTTTTATCCTGATTTATAGGTGTTGGGACAGCAATAATATGAAAATTTGCATTTTTTAATTGTTCTTCACTTGTTGTGAAATTTATGGTGGTTTTTTGTATTTTTTCGTTTCCAACTTCATTAGTTGGATCTATACCAGATTTATATAAGAAAATTTTTTCCTTATTTAAATCAAATCCTGTTACATTTACATGCTCCGCAAATGCTATAGCCAATGGCATACCGACATACCCCAGTCCTATTACAGAAAGAGTTGCTTTTTTTTCAATAAGATTCTTAAAGTTTTGCATTATGTTCTCCTATCTGTTAAACCAAAGCTTTTTAGCTTCTTCTTCTGAAATAAATTCTTCGGGATTTCTAATATTTTCAGTTAAATATTTGTAACGTTCCTGGCTTGCCTGAGAAATGAAGGATTTATAAACATAATCTGGGTTTCTATCTGATTCAGACCAACAGAATGCGTGTGTTAAAATATGCAGGCGATCATATTTTTCACTAGTGATTAAATCATATGGTTTATCACGCCAAAAAAATCTGGAATCAGAGCAATATTTAAAGTCATGGAAAAATTCTTTTGAATATACGTTTATGAGTCCTGGAAACTTTAGATCATTTTCTAAGACTTTTGGCGCTGGCCGATGGAATGAAAGCAAATTAACGGGAGCGTCTATAATTTCTTCTAATATATTTTTTTCTGACTGTATTGGTTTGTTTAAGTCAGAAGTATTGTAAACTGTTGTGTCAAAATGTAGGCCAATGGTAAAGCCTCTATTATGCATATCTTGAAGCATCTTTCGAGCGCTTTTTTCCATAGGATTATAAAAACCTGTAGAGAGCAAAACGAAATAAGCAGATTTTATATCAAGAGATTCTTCAAAAAGTGAAAAATTATAACTGTCATTTATCGAAAAATCAATATCATGTCTTAGAATAGCTGTTTTTTTATATTTATGATAATCTATATAATTAGTAATAGCGTAATTATGCTGTTTCAATAAAGAAATTAATTTTTCATAACTTGTATAACTGAAATCCATTGCTGGCATTTTCCTTTCAAACATTATAATGACTATTTAAATATATAGTCATTATAGAATAAATTTGGGGCAATTACAAGGAATTGCTGTTGTATTTATGTTATAATTTTAAGAAGAAAAATTCTTGGAGGTTTTTATGAAAAAACTTGCTGTGGTAATTTTAACTAAAAATGAAGAAAAAAATATAGTTGAAGCTATGGGAAATGTTTATAAAGTTGCCGATGAAATAATTATTATTGATTCAGGGAGTACTGACGCAACTGTTGATTTGGCAAATCAGTATGGTGCAAAGGTTCTTTATCGTAAATGGGACAACGATTTTTCAGCACAGCGTAATTTTGTTCTGGATAAAACTGATGCAGATTATATTTTATACATAGATGCCGATGAAAGGCTGTCAAATGACTTGATAGAGTCCGTGAAAAATGTTGTAGCTAAAGGTGAAAACAAACAATATAGTTTTATGCGACAGATTGAGGCATTTGGAGCTGCATATCAGCATGGTATTTTTGCACCTGACGAAGTAATAAGACTTTTTCCCAGAACAGAGGTATACTGGGAAAATAAAGTGCATGAAAGACCAGTATGCAGGTTAGAGAAACAAAGGATTTCGGGTATCCTTATGCATTATACTTATGATTCGTGGCAACATTGGCTGAATAAAGCCGGTCAGTATACTTCTATTTGGGCTGAAGATAATTTCAATAAAGGAAAACGTGTTGGTAAAAGTGCGGCATTTACTCACGGTATGTATGGTTTTATAAGAGCATATTTTTTGCAGTTAGGTTTTTTAGACGGATGGGCAGGCCTTTATTCAAGTTTGCAGCATTTTTTCTATACTTTGTTAAAATATTGGAAGCTATATGAATTTCAGCAGCAATTGAGTTGCAGAAATGATAAATAGAAAATTAAAACGATTTTTATTTATAAGCGTGTGATTGTTTTATTAATGTAATTATAATCACTGTAATTAATATTTATAGCCATAATTCAGTACAGCTGATTTTTTAATAAGTTTTATAAAAGAAAATTTTAATGACTTTAAGCCTTAACACGATATTTTTAAAAACTGTGCCGAACCAGATAACTTTAACATGCCGGTATCAGCTGGAATAAAAATACAGCTTCCTTTGGTATATGTCAGCTTTTCACCGTCGCTCATAACTAACTGACCTGCACCATCTAGACAAAGCAAAGCCTGAAAAGAATTGCTGCCTGTATATAATTCTGCCAATTTCTTTTTATCTTTCGTATTAATCAGTACTCTTTCAACCTGGAAGTATTTACAACGACATAGAAATTCTGTCGCGCTGCCTGGGGTATAGCGCAGTACTCGCAGAGGCTGCCGCGGCGGCGTCTGCCCTTTTAGATTGGCAACTGCCAACGCTTTTTCTATATGCAGCTTACGCTTTTGCCCCTGCTTATCTGTACGATCATAATCATATAACCTGTAGGTAAGATTAGAGCTTTCCTGCACTTCAGCAATCAGATTACCTGCGCCTATACCGTGCACTGTACCTGCCGGAATATAAAATACGTCATCCTGCCGCACTTTTACTTTCTGCAAATATCTTTCTATGGTTCCGTCTTTTACGCTTTGCCTTACGGCAGCGCTGTCCATATCCCTGTAAAAGCCGTAAATAAGTTCAGCGTCTTTATCGGCTTCCAGCACATACCACATTTCTGTTTTACCCAGCTGTCCCTGCTCGTGAAGCTTGGCATATTCATCATCCGGGTGCACCTGCACAGACAGTTTTTGCCTGGCGTCAATGAATTTCACCAATATCGGCAGTTCGCCTTTAGTTCTTGGATGAGTGCCAAGATATTCTGGATGTTTTTGTAAAACTTTCGTCAGCAGCATACCCTTATGCTTACCTGTAGCTACGGTGCTCGGCCCCTCCGGATGCGTGGAGCATTCCCAGCTTTCAGCAATATTTTCCAAATCAGCCTGTTTACTGAAATGCTCTTTCAACTTCTGCCCGCCCCAAAGCGCTTCTTTGCAGGCTGGCTGCAATAAAAACGGTTTAGGCGTGCTGACCGCTTTTCTATTCTTCCAATTCAAATTTTTGCTTATCATGGACACTTATCTCCCTGCCCAGCTGCACTTCCATCACCTCAAGCTCGCTGTCTGCAATGATCGTATGTCTGCAGCCGGCCTGCATGGTTATCACGTCACCTGCCGTTACATGCTGCTCCATTCCGTCAACTATCGTGCGGCCGCTACCGGAGATGATCGTCCAGACTTCGTCCCGGCGTTCGTGACTGTGGTAATTCATTTTGTTGCCTGCTTTTAGGGTCACTTTGATCGTCAGACTGTTTTCGCCTACGTCTAAAACCCGAAAGCTGCCCCATGACTTTTCGGCAAACATCACCTGCTGCCTTATTTCGTCTACAAATGGCTTGATATAACTGGACTCTTCTTTATCGGCTACCAGAATGCCTTCCGGACTGGCCGAAACTACCATATCTTTCAGCCCCATACAAAGCACGGGTACGTCAAGCTCGTTTACAACATGCAGATTTTGACATTGGTCGTTCATAATCGCCTGCCCGATTGCCTGTTCTTCCATCGCTTCTGTCAACGTGTTCCATGTGCCAAGGTCTTTCCAGGCTCCGCCAAAGCGTTTGACTTTGATGTGCTTTTCCTGTTCTACTACCGCATAGTCAAAACTGATTTTTGGCAAGGTACTATATTTGGCATATAAGTCGTAATAATCGGTAAAATCCAGCAGTGCGTGGGCTTTCTCTAAAACATATTTCAGTTTGCAGGCAAAAACACCGCCGTTCCATAATGCGCCCTGACGAATATAATCTGCCGCCGTCTGCGCATCAGGTTTTTCCTTAAAGGTTTTTACCTTGCTGACTGCTGCATCCGTTTCAGGAATAATATAGCCGTATTTTTCGCTGGGATAAGTAGGCGTAATGCCAAGTAAAACAAGACCTTCGCTTTCTTCTGCCAGCCGGCTTAATTCCTGCAAAGCCGCAAAATATTCGTTTTCAACGTAAGGGTCGACCGGACAAATAACAACGGCATCTTCGGCGCTGATCTTTAAAACATCATGCAGATAGCAGATCGCCAAAGCTATCGCCGGGAAAGTATCTCTGCGGCACGGTTCAACGGAAATACTTACATTATCACCCAACTGGTTGCAAATGGCTGATACCTGCGTTTTGTCAGTAGCAATAGTTACAGCCGCAGCAGCGTCAATTGTACGTATCTGTCTATAGACCCGCTGCAGCATGGATTCGTAATTTCCATCATTACCCTTAAATATTTTTATAAATTGTTTGGAACGTATATCATTTGAAAGCGGCCACAGCCTTTTGCCGCTGCCGCCGGAAAGTAGAACGATATTCATTCTTTATACCCCTGCTTATGTATAATGTAATTCTTCTATAACGATTCTTTATAGCTCTAGATAATTCTTTGATTCTTACAGTTGCTTCAGCCTGTTTACCGTTCAGCCCGCATTGGATTATGCAAAAAATCTTCGTACGCCAAACGGATTCCTTCTCTTAATTCTGTTTTATATTGCCAGCCTAAAGCGGCGCTTTTAGATACATCCAACAGCTTGCGCGGAGTTCCATTGGGCTTACTGCTATCCCAGTGTATCGCACCATTATAGCCAACGATCTCGGCTATCAGCTCAGCCAAATCCTTAATGGTGATCTCCTTGCCTGTACCGGCATTGACGGTTTCGTTGCCGCTGTAATTATCCATCAAGAAAACGCATAAATTAGCCAGATCATCTACATATAAAAATTCACGCAGCGGACTGCCGTCGCCCCAGCAGGTAACCGAGGGCAAATTTTGCATTTTAGCTTCGTGGAAGCGGCGAGTAAGCGCCGGCAGTACATGGCTGTGGGTCGAATGATAATTATCATTAGGCCCATATAAGTTGGTAGGCATAACACTGATATAATCCGTGCCATATTGGCGGTTCAAAAATTCGCAATACTTTAAGCCGCTGATCTTGGCAAGAGCGTAGGCCTCGTTGGTCTTTTCCAACTCACCTGTCAAAAGGCAGCTTTCCATCATCGGCTGCGGCGCCAGGCGCGGATAAATACAGGAAGAACCTAAAAATTCCAGTTTTTTACAGCCGTTTTTCCAGGCGCTGTGGATGACGTTCATTTCTAAAATCATATTATCGTACATAAAGTCAGCCAAAGCTTCACTGTTAGCAGCAATACCGCCAACTTTAGCCGCTGCTAAAAATACATATTCCGGCTTTTCACTTGCAAAGAAGTTTTCTACTTCTGTTTGGCGGCACAGGTCAAGTTCACTGTGGGTTCTAGTGATGATATTTGTATACCCCTGCCGCACCAGCTCACGCACAATAGCGCTGCCTACCATGCCGCGATGCCCGGCTACATATATTCTGGCATTTTTATCCATTTTCTTGATAGCCCCTATCTGACTTGTTTCATTTTTGCTTCACGCTTCGATAACTCAAAATCATGCTTGACCATGATCCTGATCAATTCTTCATAAGAAGTTTTTTGCGGATTCCAGCCTAAAACCGTTTTTGCTTTTGTCGGGTCACCCCAAAGATTATCTACATCAGTCGGCCTAAACCATTGCTCATTGACGCAAACCAGCATTTTCCCTGTTGCTATGTCGTAACCTTTTTCATTAACACCCTCGCCTTCCCAGCGAATATTTATCCCGACTTCCTTAAAAGCTTTTTCAGTAAAGTCACGCACCGTATGCTGCTCACCGGTGGCGATAACGAAATCCTCAGGAACATCGTGCTGGAGCATCAGCCACATACATTCCACATAATCTTTGGCATAACCCCAGTCCCGCAAGGCATTCAGATTCCCCAATTCAAGATGATCCTGCAACCCGCAGGCAATGCGGCTAACCGCCAGTGTTATCTTGCGTGTTACAAAATTTTCGCCACGGCGTTCTGATTCGTGATTAAAAAGGATACCATTGACCGCAAACATCCCATACGCTTCCCGATATTCTTTAGTGATCCAAAAACCATACTGTTTGGCTATTGCATAAGGGCTATATGGATGGAACGGCGTCATTTCGCGCTGCGGTACTTCTTCTACTTTTCCGTATAACTCGCTGGTAGAGGCCTGATAAATACGGCAGGTTTCAGTCATTCCTAAAATACGTACCGCTTCCAAAATACGCAGAACACCTAAAGCATCCACATCACCGGAATATTCCGGCACATCAAAAGATACCTGCACATGGCTTTGCGCCGCCAAATTATATATTTCATCCGGCTTCACCAAATTGATTATTCTTATAAGACTAGAAGAATCCGTAAGATCACCGTCGTGGAGTGATATCTGTTTTTCACCCAGCAAATGATCTATACGGGAAGTGTTGCTGATTGAAGCACGCCGTACAATACCGTGTACTGCATACCCTTTTTCCAATAAAAACTCTGCTAAATACGACCCATCCTGCCCTGTGATGCCAGTTATAAGTGCTGTTGTCATTTAAATTATCTCTCCAATTCATGTATTTCCAAACAATCTTCTAAAATAGTCCTATACACTAAAGCTTCGTCTCGTTTCCTTTTTATTAAACTTTCTTTGGCTGAATCCATTAAATTAATATTTATTGAATCATCTTCAAACCAAACTTCCTCCATAGCGGCTGCTAATTCTTTACTATCATATCTGTTAAAATAAATAGCTCCAAGAGGACTTTGTTCTTTGTGGACATCTAAATCAGACAATATAATTCTTTTCCCTATTGATTTAGCATCCTCAGCCATTGTACTCCACCCTTCAAATAAGGACGGATTAATTAAAGCTTTACACTCCAACATCAAAGCTTGAACATCTGTATATGGTATAACTCCTAAGACTATAAAATTTTCTTCTAATCCCTCTTTTTTAACGTACTCCATTAACTCATAAAAATAACTTCTATTCCTATAATCTTTAGTATTCCCAGAACATAAAACTTTAATATTTAATTCTCTCAAAAGAGCTAGTGCTTCAATGACCACTCTATGATTTTTATGCTTCCAAAATTGATTAGGAATAAAAAAGAAGTTACCATTTATGTCATATTTTTTTCTTAATAGTTTTCTATCATACTCTACATTTTCAAAAGGAACTACAAATTGTAATACCTTTACTTTATTTATAAATTGAGGAAAGTAAGCTTCAAAATCTTTTTTTGCATCATTACTACTTAAAATAACAAACTTTCCGCTTTTCGACATTTCATAAAAATTTTTATCACGATTTTTTAATTCTTTTTTAGAAAACATATACGGTAAATGTTTATGTTGAAAATCAGGAATCCAAGGTACCTGTACTATTTTCGACAAATACAAATTAACTCCAGTATGCGATACAATTTGTATTTTAGATTTTTTCAACAAAGCTTCAATGCAATATCCCTTATGAAATATTTTAAATAAAATTTTATTTATTAACCAAAATAATGACCACTTTTTCAAAACTTCAGTTTTCAAAATTCTTATACCAGAAAAGTTTTCTAAAATGCTATCATCAAAATCACTTGGCACAATTAACATTGGAATTATATTTAATTCTTTATTCTCTATAATAATTTTTAGCAGATTTTTATAATAATTAATACCGCCAAACCAACCATCAGAAAAGTCTAAAATAAAAGCAACTCTAATGTTCTTCATTTTTAAACCATCTAACATATTCTTTAATCCCCTGACTCAAGTGAATTTTATTTTTTACGTTCCAATCTTGTATTTTATTTACGTCTGCTAAATAATGCATCGGATTACCCGAATTTACTTGCCCATTAAAAACAGGCCTTTGATTTGTTCCATATGCAAAATAAAGTATTTCTAACATATCTTCAACTGTTGTTGAATGCCCACTAGCAACGTTATAAATTTCAAATTTTTCATTAACATACTGAGTCGCTACAAAGAAATATCTTGCAACATCAACAACATGTATCCAATCACGTTTCTCTTTACCTGTACCATAAAATAAATTGTTCTTTCCAACAATCTTTTTACATGCATCCCATAAAAGTTGCTTTTTCAATTCATTTCCATAAACAGAAAATAATCTTAAAACAACAATTTTTATCGAATATTGTTCAACGTACATTCTACACAAGTCTTCAACTATTTTTTTATGAAACCCATAAGGAGAAATAGGATTTAAATCCGAACACTCTTCAAGGAGTACTTTATCTGAAATTCCATATACCGCCGCACTAGACGAATAGATTAATTTGGTATTATGCGAATATTTACGTATAAACTCTAAGACAAAATAGGTTGTTCTAACAGTTCTTTCAAAATCTTGCAATGGATTCTCAACAGAAAATCCTACAGATCCACTACCAGCACAATGCACTATTACATCAACATCTATAGCATATTTAACTAAATTTTCTATACTAATATCACAATTATAAAATTCATCAATTCCCCACAGGTTAGCATCCGTTGAACTCCAATTTCCGTGTCCCATTCCAATAACATAATATCCATTTTCATGATATTCTTTGGCGACGTATCTACCGATAAAACCATATGCTCCAGTAACTAAAACCATTTGTTTCATATTTTCCTCTTAATGTTCTATTTTTTTCACTATTTTTGCTGGATTGCCAGCTACAATTGTCCATGCTGGTACGTTTTTAGTGACAACAGACCCGGCTCCAATAATAGCTCCTTCACCTATGGTAACGCCTTTTAAGATAAGGACATTAAACCCAATCCAAGCTTTATTGCAAATCTTAATAGGGGCAGACTTTACAGTAGACCAGTCTTTGCTAAAAATAAAGTTGCGATTTGCATAAAAATCCTTCCGTTGCCTTTCTATATCATCTTTCCTAAATCTATAATCTAATGAATGAGAATCATGATCATATATATATACATTCCACCCAATTGTTACATCATCTCCAACGTCAATCTCATTTATAGAAATTAGATTAGTTCCTCCATTTATAAAAGTTCTTTTCCCAATTTTAACGAAACCATTATTAGATTCAAAAATAAAACTACAACCAACCATTGATTCTTCATCAATAAAAATTCGCTTGTCTGTATTCTCTGTTCTAAAGTCAAAATAAGTACTATCCATCAATATCACAGAAGGATGAATATAAACTTTCCTTTTATTGCTTTTTAACATTTTCTTCAATGCATATTTTTTATACAATTTGCGCAAATCAAACATGTTTCACCTATAAACATTATATTTTTATTACTTTACAAGCCTCAGCAAATGAGTGCTTAAAACAATTAAATGTATAATTCTTATAATAAATATCTTGATTTTTCATAGCTTTCTCCTTAATCCAACTTATGTCTTTGCTGGAATAACTCTTTACTACTTCAACAATGTAATCGACATTGTCATTCTCTAGCCATATTGCTTCATCATTATCTACCCCATTTTCCTTTGTAATTATCGGAATTAATCCATAAGCCATTGCTGTTAAAACACTTCCACTACAGCCTTCAGTAGACGAAGGTGCAATTAAATAGCTACACTCATCAATAATATTTTTGAATGCCTTACTATTAACATCAATAAATCCTATTGCTTTAATATTTTCAGAATTAAACAAAATTTTATTGTATAGTTTACAAAAATCTCTTTCCTGCTCAAAACTACTGCATACATATAATTTTAAATCAGGAGTTTTTGAAAATACATCTAATACAATATCCAATCCCTTTAGTACTTGCCCGTAACTTGCTAAAAACAAAAAACTATTCTGTTTTTTGTTTTCAAAAGCTATCTTTCTTCTTGTTTCCAAAATATTAGCTGAGTTTTTAATAAAAAATACAGTTTTTATATTAAATGCATCATAGGTAGATAGAGTGAACTCATTCCCCATTAAAAAAAAAGCATCAAATTTATTTTCCATTAGAAATTTATCATAAACATTTACCACTTTTCTCCTGGCCTTTAAGTGAACCTTATGTCTGTCATACAAATAATTCAATCGCTTTTCTTCAGCCTTATTAGAAAATGTCAGATCGCATCCTGTTAAATAACCAATTACTTTACATTTATAATTCATATTGTTATAAAATTTAGGCAATAAATTACAATCTACTAAAAGCATTAAATCATACTTATATTCTATTTTTTTTAACCTCAAGTAATCTAATACGTCTACGTTATATCCAAAAGAAGAAAAAGTTTTAGCAATTTCCATTACTTGTTTCTGATTTGAATGACTATTACTTAACTGTGAAATAAATGGATCTATAATATAAACCAATAAAGCATCTTTTTTGAAATTGGTACCTAATACATTCCTTTTAAACCCTCTATATATACATTTTTTTATCTTTATAGATATTCTTTCTAAAATTTTTTTCATTATCATCATTTAATTAATCTCCTACAAACTCGTTTCTACTAGCCATTATATCAGTCATTACACCATTATAATCATAATACTCTATGGTTACCTTTTTATTTGCTATTCCAATGCCAGACGAATTAACAGTTAAAATTTTTTTAAAATTATTAGTCAAAAGATAAATTAATTCAAAAGGCACATTTCCATCTACTATAGTGTACTCAGGAAATATAGTACTATATGGCAACGTATCTAATGGATGCACTTTTATAAAGGTATCTTCATATGAATATCGGTCTAATATCTTTTTATATAATTGTATTTGTTTTTCTCTACTTAAATCCCCATTATTATAAAAACATTGTGTTAACAAACAATTAGATTTACTTTTCAGATTATTAGTGATATCTTTATCTATTCCAAACAAATCTTTTATCAGATTCTTTTCAGAAGCACTTTTTTGATTCCATAAATACTCTATATCTATAATAGTAACCTTATGTTTGATTTCTTCTGGAGTAGGAAAAAGTCCTGTAAGATAAATTTTATCTATTCTGTCACTGTGTCCAACTATCAAGTAATTAAAAGGCTTAGAATGTTCTACAACTATATTTCTTTTCCAATAATTAGCGCTACCATCTTCTATAAGATTGAACTTAATATTTTTAAATTCATCGGAAAATAATATACTTGATTCAATTAAATGATCTTGTCCAAATATTTCTATATTTCTTTCATTTCTATATATCATTTTCAAATATATTCTTAATCTCTCCAAAAATATCTTATAAAGTATTTTTCTAAATACATTCGGAATATTATTGTACCTAAAATAAAAGCATTTCCATTTATAAAATTTCACTTTTTTCACTATTTCGTATTTAAAGGTTTCATCAAAAATATATACTGTACTTTGAAGTTTTTCTTCATTTTCTAGTAATAAATATATAAAAAGAGATAATTGATTAGCAAAAACACCTATATTCATGAACTTCTGTTCCTTGTATTATAGAGTAGTAGTTATTAGAGTCCCTCTCCAAGGACTTATGCTACACTGTAAGAGATGCTGTGGATTTGTTTTCTGCTCCTACCACAAGATGGTTCTTGAAAGGTTCAAACCACGGTCTCTTACATTTTGTTAATCAGTTAAATACCGCCAGACGGTTTATCTAGAACAAGGTTACAAAAGTAAGATGTTCTGTGGATACAGCATTAATTTTCCCGTTGGAGGTTTTATTATGATTTCTGTTGGTATTGATGTTTCTAAAAGCAAGCACGATTGCTTTATTATGAATTCCGATGGTCAAGTCCTCGCTGATGTATTTACTATCCCTAATACATTAGATGGATTTCATTCTCTGCTCCAAAAAATCAGCTCTTGCTGCCAACCTCAAGAAATAATAAAAATAGGTCTTGAGGCTACCGGACATTACAGCTACAATCTGCTTGGCTTCCTTCTTGACAATGGTCTTCCCACCTATGTCTTGAATCCTTTACGTACTAACCTTTATCGTAAGAGTCTTAGTTTGCGTAAAACTAAAACTGATAAAGTTGATGCACGCAATATTGCAGCTATGCTTTTGTCTGATTTGAGCCTCAAGCCCTATTCAGACACAGCTTACCACAATGAGGAGCTAAAGTCACTAACCAGATATCGCTTTGTTAAAGTTAAAGCTCGGGCCAAGTTAAAAGCTTCCATTTCACGTCTTGTCTGCATCCTTTTTCCAGAATTAGAACAGCTGGTTCCTACTCTCCATATGACATCGGTATATGCTTTGCTGGAAGCATTTCCAGGGGCCGGGAAGATTTCAGAAGCACATCTTACAAGGCTGAAAACATTGCTCCATGATGCTTCTAAAGGCCGCTATGGTAAAGATATGGCGCTTAAACTTCGTGAAGCCTCTAAAACTTCGATCGGTTCTACTCTGCCTGCCAAGTCTTTGGAACTTAGACACACTATTCATCTTATCCGGATATTAGATTCTGAAATAAACGACATTGAAAAAGAAATAAACAAGATCATGGAGTCGATTAACTCTCCAATTACTACTATTCCTGGACTCGGAGCCAGGATGGCTGCCATGATAATCGCTGAAACCGGTGATTTTTCCAGATTTGAGTCTGCCGATAAACTTTTAGCTTATGCTGGCCTTTCTCCCTCAACCTACCAATCTGGTCAATTAAAAAACTGTTACCCTCATATGGAAAAACGTGGCTCAAGGTATCTGCGTTACGCCATTTTTAATGCTACTAAATTTGTATGTCATTGGGACTCTGTTTTTTCTGTTTATCTGGCTAAGAAACGATCTGAGGGTAAGCATTACAATGTCGCTATTTCCCACGCAGCAAAGAAATTAGTGCGACTGATTTTTGCTCTGGAAAGATCTAAACAACCTTACCAGTTAGCAATTTAGTTACAATGGTCATATTTGACATTTATTTGTTATGCCTTTTTTTAACTAATTGTGTTGGTATCTCTTCCTATTTTCCAGCTTGACTTTTAATAGTTAATCTTTTATTTATTTTATGCTTTATATACCAAACTCATCATATTCCCATAAAAAGCAGGTGCTTTAAATCCTATTTCCTTATTTTCCCTCTTACACTCTATTGCTTTAGCCACTTTCAATATATCTTCCTCAATATTTGCATATGGAGTTCCTTCATAAAAATATTTTTCCGCAACTTTTTTAAATCGCTTAGCTGTAAAATATCCTGTAAATAGCCTTTCGGTATAACCAATAAAATCTACACCTGTAACAGGCTGAGTAAAATTTTCTTTAAAAAGATTGAAGCACAATGAATCCATATTAGGCTGTGCAGTAATAAAAATATGACCATTAGGTGCCAATAACTCTATTCCCTTTTCTAAATAGGCTTTGGGCTCTGGCACATATTGCAAAACTCCTCTAAAAATAATCAAATCATATTTATCTTTAAATGCCAATTTTGGAAATTCTCCATAATAAATCTTATGCTCAGATGAAGCATTATCAGCAGCTTCCTTTCCAAACTCTACTCCACTGGCATCATATCCATTTATTTCAAATAATTTAAGAAAGGAACCATTACCACACCCTACATCCAATACTTTTCCTTCTTTAACATATTCATTAATAAGTTTATAATCAATTTCATACATTTTATTTCTTTTATCTACTGCTGTTGAATCATGTAAATGCACTCTGCTCAAATAATCAGACCAGTATTTTGCTAAACCTGTTTTATTCAATCTTTTTTTGGCGAATACTAAACCACATTTTTTGCATCTTACAATTTCACATCCCATAAAGTCTTTATATAAAAACTCTACCGCCGTTTTATCTCCCCCCCAGGGGCACTTTTCTAGGGTTTCAAAATCAGAATCTATCAGGTTCTGCATAATCAATTACACCTCATCAATAATTCAGCTTGTTTAAGCATTTTGATAACTACCAGCAAATCCTTTACTGGCACGCCAATAATATTACTAATATCGATCACATCATTACTTCCATCTGCATAAGCAATAAAATCTGTCATTGCCTTGACCTCGTTATAAGTTCCTTTTTGACTTATGGTAGGATATAGCCCTCTTTTACCAAGCTGCGGCTCACATAAAACATTCATTTTATATTTGTAGTTATTTTCAAGCACCAAAATACACTGCTGATAAACTTCATATGCCCCAAATAAACCTTCCTGTGATATTACTTGTAAATCATCTTTGGATGTATGATATTCCGGATATTCTGCATATTTGGAACGGCAAATCGCACACACAGGTAAATCAACTCCCGGGGCATTATATTGACGTTCATCTGAACCACGTTTTAAAAATGAATAGCTTTTATAGTCAGGATAATAAAAACCCAGAACATTTTTGGCCACTTTATCTGCCATAGTATTGCCATATCGTGATTCAACATATGAAAATGTTCTATTATCACCCACACAAGAAAGATTAAAACCTGCAATAATATGCTCTTTTAAATACTTTAGGTTTTTGCTTAAATAAGTAATAGCTCCTATGGTTTCCGGGATAAAAATAATCCGATAGGTATATCTTCTTTTTTTCAAGGACTTTAGCCATTTTGCTAAATACGTGGCAACTACCGGGCCCGATAACTCATTGTTTGCCATAGATGGATGGCAGATATATGTAGACAAAAAAACTTCTTCTTTTGTATCGCCTGGGATGATTATCTCACCATACGTAAGGCTGCCGTTTTTCAGCTCGCTATCAATTACGATATGATAATTATCTTCTAGCAGACTATTAAATTGGTTTTGTGACATACAAAAACCATAACGCTCTTTATAGTAAGATGTTATATAGGGAATCGCATCTGGCTGATCCGGCTGAGTATAGACAATAGACTTTAGTTCCTGCAAATCAACAATTTTATCAACAGGCGTCGAATAACCAACTACGTGCAAATTATTATTTTGAAAATCAATTATCCTTTGGCCCCTTGAATTTTCTATATAAGCCTCTTTAATATTCCACTCTTTTGGTACCCTCCAGTCAAACACCTGTGTTCCTGAAGATATTTCGTAAATTTTTATATTCTCATCAATAACTTGATTTAATATTGACAGAGTTTCTCTCACGCCATTACCTGTAATGCTACGGCATATTGGAAATAAATCTTTACACAATTCATACATATCTTCTTTTATTTTTGAATCTAAATCATATCCCATGTTAATGCCGTCCCTCTTTTAACATCCTGTTTTACTTTTTTCCCCAACAAAATGTCATAATACTTTGGCGCTAAACCTAATCCTGGTCTTATGCTACGCATATTACGTTCAGTAATGATATCACCAGCCTGCATATCTTCTACTATATATAAGCTTCTTCTGAATTGGAGTGATTTCTGCTCCTGCTCGCTGATACCATATTTAATTTTACCAAGTGCCGCATAAACAGCTTTAGCTTCAAATACTAACTGTTTCATTTCCTGCGGTTCTAGGGAAAAATCTGCGTCTACGCCACCATCTGCTCGTGATACTGTAAAATGTTTTTCAATTACAGATGCCCCTAAAGCAATGCTGGCAATGGCAGCACCAATGCCTAAAGTATGATCCGATACACCAACTTTGCAATCAAATAGCTCCCGCATATGCGGTATAGTCAGCAAATTGCTACCGTCAGGTGTTGCCGGATAATTGCTTGTACATTTCAGTAATGTCAAATCATTACAACCATTTTCTCGTGCAGTAGTTACCAGCTCACTAAGTTCCGATAAACTTGCCATACCGGTAGACGCTATAATCGGTTTTCCTGTTTGTGCTACTTTTTTTATCAATGGTAAATCTACATTTTCAAAGGATGCAATTTTATAGAAAGGAACATCTAACTCTTCTAAAAAATCGACCGCAGAAAAATCAAATGGCGTACTAAAACCTATAATTCCTTTTTCTTTACATCTTTGAAATATGGCTTTATGCCATTCCCATGGGGTATATGCTTTTTGATAAAGTGAATATAAGGATTCGCCTTGCCATAAATTATTTTTATCTTCTATAAAAAATTCACCGTCATTTTTATAAATAGTTATCGTATCTGCTGTATAGGTTTGTATCTTTAACGCATCTACACCAGCATCAGCTGCCAAATCAACTATTTCCAGCGCCCGCTCCAGTGACTGGTTATGATTGCCGGACATTTCTGCGATAATAAAAGGCTGTTCCATATTAAACTGCTCCATTTTTTAATTATCCTCTCTCAAAATAGCTCTCAGTTTTTTATTCTCAAATTATAAAGTATTTTGATATATGTTTTTAAAATATCCTGCTCTGTATTTTGACACATATATCCAAGTCTCTCAAACGCCAATTGTGATGCAATATTATTTGTTTTTACCAAAGCCTTTAAAATATACTTGTTTTTAAACCGATCATATAGCTCTGTTTCCGCTAAATTCAAAATTTTCTTTCCATAACCCGATCCTCTATATTTTTCTGCAATACTATAGTTTATAATTGCAGTATTATCCAACTCTAAGTTTATCCGTATTTGCCCTACCGCCTGCTCGCCACTCATCATAATAAAAAACAGTACAGAGGGATTCTTTAAAGTAGCGTTAAACCAACTCACATGCTCTTCCCAATCAATAGGCTCCGTCGAAAAAGAATTTTTACGAACTACTTCATCATTACGCCAATCAAACAACAACTTCATGTCCTTATCGTCAACTAGACGCAAATATATTTCTTCGTCCATAATCTTTCCCTTCATCCAGACAATTTTGTGCTATTTTTTTCAGAGTTCTTCCTTCTATATTTAAAATTGCTTGACTTAAAAGTGGAGTCGTTACAGTACTTTTATCGCCTAAAAATACTAGTATACCTTTACTGGCACAGGCTTCAGTTAATTCCACTTGATTATCGGCAATAGCTACAACTATTGCTGGTAGCCCTAAAAAACAACGTTCCCAGGTTATTGTTCCACCAGCTCCAATAGCCAAATCAGCTGCATTCATAAACTCTGCTATATTATCTACCTGGCAAAAGTAATGCATATTATTATTCTTGTCGCAAAACTTTTCTATTTCTTTTTGATTCGGATTACTTTTCCCCACAATAACATTCACTGTAATATCATTAAGTTCTAACATACTTATGGCTTGCAATGCTTTCATCGTTTCATTTCCAGTATCGCTACCGCCAAAAAAAACCAGAATATTATTTATCTTCCCGTCTCTAACGCGTATTTTTTTGCGCTCTTCATAAAATTCTTCGCGTAGTATGGCATGCTGTGGCCCTAATAGCAACTGGCAATGCTGCGATACCAGATATTCATATCGTTTATCCTTATTGCGATATTCATTTTGATCCAGCAAAATATCACAATCGTGCTTCCTGTTTGCCAAATCATCAATAACCATGATTTTTTCCACATAAGGCCGCAGCATATTTTCCCAGGTTATGTCTATAGCATAGCTGTCAATAATCAATATATCTGGTTTACCTATAATTTCTATACTTGCAATAGTTTCTGCTGCATCCTGCTCTTGTGTTACTGTAAGCCATTTTGCATAACCAGCTAATGCTTCACCGGGTTCAACTTGTGGTAATTCAAAAACAGTGATTTTTTTTTGCTTTACTAGATCTATTAAATTACCACTCAAATCTCGCATGATAAAATACACATCAGAGCCATTTTCTTTTTTCAATTGTTCAGCTAAAGTAAGACAGCGCATCAAATGTCCGCTACCAATTTGCAGCGATGAATCTACACGAAAAACGATTTTCATAAATACTACCTCTGCTGCATCAAATGATATTTTATTTCTGCTATTTGCCAATCCTCTATATTATCTATATCCTGAACTTCTAAATCAGACAAAATATAGGGTGTAGTTAATAATTCTGTCACCTGTTTTTGTTTATAAAATACTTTAGCGTCAAAAAAGTAAAATTGTCCTGCATCGTGATAAAACGGTTCCAGATCCTGTGACCGTTTGCATTGGTTTTCTGGCCATTTATACCGTAAAGTCCCATCAGAATCAATGACAAAGCTTCTTTGCGGAGGAAAAGAAAACTGTACTACAGGAATCACCTGATCTGTGTTACTGTCCTTCAACATATCATATGCTTCTCTAAGCTTTTTAGCAGATACAAATGGCGCCGTAGGATAAATGCAACAAAGATAATCAAAGCTTCTTTTTAATTTCGTTTTATATGTTTGTACTACTTCGTCCAGTACATCTCTGGTAGTAGCAAAATCATCAGAAGTTTCATTGCTGCGCAGAAATGGAACTTTCGCTCCATACTGGATAGCAATATCAGCAATTTCCTGATCATCTGTTGATACCATAATTTCATTAAATATTTTACTTTCCAAGGCTGCTTCAATAGAATAAGCAATTATCGGTTTACCACAAAATTCTTTAATATTCTTTTTGGGAATACGTTTACTGCCGCCACGTGCAGTTATGATTGCTATTGAATCATTCATTGCAAAACCTCAACTAAGTTTTTGACAATATAATCCTGCTGTTCATCAGTTAGCGAATAATACAAAGGCAATGTAAATGCTTCTTCATAGTATTTTTCACTGTTAGGAAAGTCACCATCTTTAAATCCCTGTTTTTGGTAATATGGCTGCGTATGTACTGGAATATAATGCAGGTTTAAACATATTCCTCTGTCTTTCATTTCAGCAAAGATTTGTTGCTTTGTTTTGTTTATTTTAGAAAAATCAACACGAACAACATATAGATGCCAGGAAGAATCAGTATCTTCATTTTGATCTGGCAGATGGATATTATTTATATTTTTTAATAGTTCATCATACCGTTTAGCCAAATAACGCCTTCTGCTGACAAATTCATCTACTTTCTGCATCTGGCTGTATCCTAAGGCAGCCTGTATATCTGTCATACGATAATTAAATCCTAACTCAATCTGTTGGTAATACCACGGCCCATCAGCAGTCCTTGTCATCATTTTTGGATCACGAGTGATACCATGACTGCGATACAATAGTACTTTTTCATGTAATTCTTTATCATTGGTCAAAACCATGCCGCCTTCACCAGTTGTTACTATCTTTACCGGATGAAAACTGAATACTGCCAAATCGGAATATTTGCAGCAACCGATCTTGGCTGATTTATAATCAGCACCTATAGCATGAGAAGCGTCTTCAATCACTTTAAAACCATATTCTTGTGACAGCTTATAAATTTTATCCATATCACAAGATTGGCCTGCTAAATGTACCGGTATCACTACTTTTGGTTTTACTGCCGCCTTTTGTAATTTTTTCTCTAATTCATCCACACTCATATTATATGTAGATGGATCTATATCTACAAAATCAACATCAGCATCACAATATCTGCCACAATTGGCTGACGCTGTAAATGTTATCGGAGATGTCCAAAGCACATCACCTTTTCCCAGCCCTGCTGCAAGGCAGGCGATATGCAATGCCGATGTAGCATTGGTAACAGCGACTGCATATTTTACCCCACAATACTCCGCTACATATTTTTCAAATTTTTCAATAGCCGGCCCTTGCGTCAAAAAATCAGATTTCAATACTTCCACTACTGCATCTATATCGCTTTGAGCGATGCTTTGTTTTCCGTAAAAAATCATTATTTATTCATCTCCTTCAATTCTTCTATTGTTAAGAAATGAGGATTGTTGCCAGAGCTGTAATCAAACCCGTCTGATACATAGTGGCCTTTTTCTCCTAAAATATTTGTCGTATAATCAACAGCTGTAGTAAATGTAATACTTGGTTTGATAACAAAATGATCATTAAATTCGATAGTGTCATAATACAGATCAGAAGGACACATAACTTCATGCAGTTTTTCACCAGGACGGATACCGATGACTTTTATCGGCAAATCAGGAGCAATGGATTTCGCCAGATCAACTACACGCATGGAGGGAATTTTAGGTACAAATATTTCTCCGCCCTGCATCCTCTCAAAGTTCTTAAGTACAAACTCTATACCATCTTCTAGTTTAAGCCAGTATCTGGTCATCCGCTCATCCGTTATCGGCAGAAATTCTGCCCCTTCTTCAACAAGTTTTTTAAAAAATGGAACCACAGAACCACGAGAACCTACAACATTGCCATATCTTACAACAGCAAATCTTGTTTCTCTGTCACCGACTAAATTATTGGCCGCAACAAATAGCTTATCTGAAGCCAGTTTAGTCGCTCCATACAGATTTATCGGGTTAGCTGCTTTATCAGTCGAAAGTGCGATAACTTTTTTTACATTACAATAAATAGCAGCGTTGATAACATTTTGCGCCCCATGCACATTAGTTTTAATACATTCCATCGGATTATATTCTGCTGCCGGCACCTGTTTTAAGGCAGCTGCATGAACTACATAATCCACTCCATTCATTGCCTGTTTTAACCGCTGTTCATCCCGAACGTCACCAATAAAATATCTCATGCAGGTATCATTAAACACCTGCTGCATTTCAAATTGTTTAAGCTCATCCCGAGAATAAACAATGATCTTCTTCGGCTGGTATTTTTCTAAAAGGATCTTTATAAACTTTTTACCAAAAGAACCTGTCCCACCAGTAATTAAAATCGTCTTATTATTAAACATTGCTTTCATCCCTTATCTTAAGTTATTATTTCTGCTTTACCATTTTCAAACTTAATTTTAAAATCGCATTGTGCTAATGTGGTTAATCTATGAGCAACAGCTATAATAGTTATTTGCCCTTTAAGTTTTAAAATGGTATCAGTTATACTTTTTTCGGTATCGTTGTCTAATGCTGACGTTGCTTCATCCAGTACCAGAACCTGCGGCTGATAATACAATGCCCTTGCGATGCCTATACGCTGACGCTGCCCACCGCTGAGCTTTACGCCCCGTTCACCTACGGTCGTATTAAGCCCGGCAGGCAGTTCTTTTACAAAATCGTACAGCTCTGCCATCTGCAGCACTTTGTTAATCAACGCATCGTCTATTTCTTTTTCTTCTATTCCCATGGCAATATTTTCACGAATAGTACCGTCTATCAAATAGATACTTTGGGGAACGTAAGCCAAATTGGCCTGCCATGTACGTATATCGTCGTAAATATTCTTGCCGTCCACACTTATTTTTCCTTTGCCAGGCGGCAACAGCCCCAATAGGATATCAACAAAGGTTGTTTTGCCCGCACCGGATGGGCCAACTATGCCTACAAACTTGCCTTTGGGAATACTAAAGTTTATATTACTTAAAACCTGCTTTTCTATTTCCGGATAAGCAAAACTCAATTCTTCTACAGAAATTGTATTTTTAAAATCCATTCTTGCTTGCTGCTTTCGCAAACAAGTTTGTACATTCTGGGCTCCTTTATTTTTGATGATCAACAAATCTTCATACAATTCGTTAAAAAATGGCATCTGAAACCTGATTCCATTAGACAAATTAACTATCCTGTTAGCACTTGGCATCAGGCGAAAGGCGGCCAATGCCAGTACGCCCAGTAATGGAACGATTTCCGTTGGCTGGCTGCCTAACAACAGCTTTGTTATTATCAACAGCAATAGTCCACAGACAATAATTGTCTCTATAAGCATTCTTGGCAACTGGTTCCAAAACAAAAACTTACCATTAGCTTTGCCATATTCAAAATATGCTCTTTGAAAAGCATACAGAAAAAATTTCTCTTTACACGATACTTTAGTTTCCTTGATAGCGCCTAAGCTCTGGTTGATATATTTTATATATAAAGCCGAATACTCATTTTGTATTCTTCCCTGTTCTGTAATTTTTTTACGAAAACCTTTAATGATAAAATATAAAATACTTCCAATAAATCCAGCAACAATAACAGCGGTAAAAGCGTCTATCATAACCAGCATCAGCCAAATAGTTATAGCCGTTATGATTTCAGTCAATAAAGCAAACACAGATACCATGATAAGAGAAAAAACAACTACACCACCAGCATTAACATTTCTTAATAAAGTAGCCGTATTGTGGTTCAAATGGTAAAGATATGGTTTTTGCAAATATTCTTCTAATAATTTTTCTGAATAATAGATTTGATTTTTAATAGCAAAATCTATTTGCAGTTTGTTTTGCCATGCCAAATAAATGTTTTTTATAATATACAATGCTAAAAGTAAAAAAGTAGACGCTATAATAAACTGGATATACGTTGTTACGCCAAAAATTCCAGCATACCGGGCAATATTTGGATATACTTTGAAAAAATCAGGCTTGCCCATTATAGAAATCAGAGGTAAAATTGCACCTATTCCAATTGCTTCCAATATAGCTCCTATAATCATTGCAGCTATTATAATTACGCATTTTCTTAATTGCTTTAGGCTTAAAATGCTAAATATCTTGAATATTAAATCCATCTATTATTCACCATATCTGTCACACCATCTACAATATTTTAATCCACATCTATGTTTTTTATTTATTCTTATCAATCTTTTTATAATATTAATTAATTTAAATTTTTTTAATATTCTTTTCATCAATAACATTACTAAATATTTAATACTTTCTATATCTTCATATTTGAAAACTTGATTTAGGTACTTAAAGAAATATTTTTGTTCTAACTCTAAATTTTTATATAATATTAAATGTTCCAATATACCAGATTTCCATAATTCACTATTGAACATACTGTTGCTTACTCCGCTATTTGAAAAATAAGCTACTGAATAATCATGATATTCTATTACTCCACCGTCTATAAGATACCTCAATAAAAACTCATAATCCGAAATAATTTTATTTTTCTCATTAAACATATATTTTTTCATTATTTGAGTTTTTACAAAAATTCCAGGATGTGGCAACATATTACCTGTTAAAATGTCTTCTTTGGTAATATTATTAGAATGAACATATTCATTACCACTTTCTTCATCTATACATACAATTGGATAACTAAACATATCACAATTACTATTAAAATCCACGATTATATTTTCGAAGACATTATAATCAATATAGCAATCATCTGATCCTATAAAGCAAATATAATCTCCCGTAGCTATTTTTATTCCTTTATTAAAAGCTTCATAGATTCCACTATCTTTTTCACTAATGCATTTTGTTACTACATCACTGTATTCTTTTATTATGTCCAATGTATCATCAGAGGATAATCCATCTATAATGATAAGTTCTATATTCTTATAAGTTTGATATCTAATACTATCCAGTGTTTGTTTTAAAGTTTTTCCTGAATTAAATGTAGCTATAACTATGCTTATTTTAAAATTCATAAATCTATCCCCATTTTTCAACAAACATCATTTTTCTTATAAATTTTTATATTACCACCAGTTACAATAGGAAATATCGTTAGTTGTTATACCAACCTTTACTGGTTTTACTCTTATCCAAAAATCACGAACTAAAGACATCAATATATCAATAAACTTCAATTTAATATCCTCTACTTTTTTTCTGTAATAATCTAACTTTTTTATAAAGAGACAAATTAGCCGCCATCATAGCAAGTGCAATTTTTTCTTTTATATTAAGGTTTTCTAAAAACATAATATTTTTAATGTTATTTTGTATGTTACTTCTAATCGGCTGTATTGCTTCACTGCTACTATCGGGATCAAAAATTAGTAAATCCAAAAACTGAAAATATCGTAAATACAACGGCGCATATGCACATTTAACAAGATCAGGATAAAAATGTTTTACTATTTCTATATTATGCATCTCTGCTTTTATTGCATCCTGATATTTTTTTTCTGAATAACTCTTTGTTGTGCTATTAATATTTTGACGGTAATGGTAATATTTGCCATCACCAACAACTATTCGTTCTGCTTTTAATATTACTTCCAATGCGATGTAATTATCTTCATAAAATTGATTTTCAGGAAATCTAATATTATTAAATATGTTCTTCCTATATAATTTGTCACAAGGTCCTGAAAAATATAGTTTGTGATTTAGAAAACTTTTTAATAACATTTTCTTATCTTTTTTTTCAAAAATTTTGACAGTTGGCTTTTTAAAAGTAGCTACACTCATACTTATTTCTTTGTATTCTAATATATAACTGCAAGTTGCTATATCAGCATCATATAAACAAATATTTTCATGTAATATTTCATACATATTTTGTTCTATCCAGTCATCGCTGTCTACAAAACCAATATAGCAACCTTTTGCAATATTTAAACCGTAATTGCGTGCACTCGACTGCCCTCCATTTTTTTTATGTATAACCTGTATTCTCTTATCTCTTTTTTTATATTTATCACAAATTAATCCGCTATTGTCTGTACTGCCATCATCAACCAAAATTATTTCTAACTTCTGATAACTTTGATTTAAGATAGACTCTATACATTGATCCAAATATTTTTCGACATTATATACAGGAACAATAATGCTTATTAAATCGTTCATCTAATGACTGCTCCATTACTTTGAATTTCTATTGCTTGCAAATGCTCTGATATGGTAAAAAAAATTATTCTGCTCAAATAATATTCTTTCTTTAAATTTTTGGATTTTTTTTACAAAATTTACTTCGTCAAAGTTATTAATATATGTATCTACTTTCCCTATAAACTTTTTATTCTGTTCATTTATATCCACAACAATCCCCAATTTATATTCATCTACAACTTCTCCTAAATATGTTCCTTTAGACACAAGAATCGGCTTTTTAAACAATATTCCATCATATAATCTATTAGGCAAAGCTGTAGTTACTTCTAAACTTTCATTACCATAAATAGCATTTATAAAATCAATTTCTTTGTATATTTTAGGCTTATCTTCATTTTTGAACTCGCCTTTAAATATAATGTTTTTTATATTATTTTTTTTACAGTACCCTTCCAAATCACAATCCAGATTTTTTCTGCCAATATAGATAAGATCATACTTATGGTTATTGGCAAAAATATTTATCAGTTTACAGTTTTCTTCAAAATATCTTATTCCACCAACAAAACCTATTGTTATTTTCTCTTTATTCTTTAAGTCAATAACTTCTTTTACCTCTGGAAAATCACATCCTATGTTATGACAGGTGATGATTTTATTGCTTTGTGGCAAAAATGCTTTGAATCCATTTGAAGAAATTGCCGTGAAATATGAATTGGCTATAAGTTTCTCTACAGTTTTTCTATACCACCCATATTTTTCATAACTATAATCACGGATATCCAATATATACCTGTTTTTAAAACCTGCTAGCAACTTTTTCCAAATAAGCACTCCTGGAACTGTCGTTAATACAACTAAATGAGTATACTGTTCCTTCTCTATTATTCTTTCCAATTCCATCTTGAATTTATACATTGGAAATATTTTTCTTAATTTATTCATTCCAGGTTTACAAACCACATGTATTGTATATTCATCAGATTTTTTTTTAGTATTATCGTTATTAAATCTATCCCAAAATATACATTCATATGAGATATTATTATTTTTAAAAATATTCTCATAATACTCAATATAAGGAATATAATTTCTAGTGGAAAATCCAATCAATCCAATCTTCATTCGCTAACTCCTTGATACTTACACATATTTGAATACTCCACCTATTATGTAATAACTAAAACAACATATAGATTCCAATATGGACAAATTTTGACTTTCTCTATAAACTTTCCAAGTCCATATAGCACTTTTTAATTTATTTGCAGAAATAGAATCTCTACTAGATATCCTATACCTTCCTAAATCACTCTGTAATCCATAAGCCTCTACTTCA